>BFBZ01000003.1_pt16 | contig 275043 bp, 256 predicted proteins | sample 1888401 | NCBI WGS metagenome assembly BFBZ01 (sample SAMD00112614, study PRJDB3348) | symbiont metagenome | host: Chara braunii
TCTCCCCGATCGCGATGGAGGAAGGCCTGCGCTTCGCCATCCGCGAGGGTGGCAAGACCGTCGGCGCCGGCGTCGTCGCCAAGATCATCAAGTAAGGTTGTCGAAAACGCCGGGCCCATTGGGCTGGTCCAGTTGGGGCTCGGCGATTTTCGCTAGGAAAGATAAGTACCATGGCTAATCAAAACATTCGGATCCGCCTGAAGGCGTTCGACCACCGTCTCATCGACAGCTCGGCTCGCGAGATCGTCGAGACAGCCAAGCGCACCGGCGCCACGGTCAAGGGTCCGGTGCCGCTGCCGACCAAGATGGAGCGGTTCACTCTGCTGGTCTCGCCCCACTCCGATAAGGATGCGCGCGATCAGTTCGAGCTGCGCACCCACAAGCGGCTGATGGACATCCTGAACCCGACCGATAAGACCGTAGACGCTCTTATGAAACTGGAACTGCCCGCTGGAGTGGACGTCCAAATCAAGCTCAACTAGTTGATTAGCGCGGCATTGGCCGCGCGGAGCCCGGGTCCTCTCACGCCACTGAAAAGCGTGGTTTTCAGTGGCTGAGCCAGTGCCAAAGGCGCGGCACTGGCCGCGCGGAGCCCGGGTCCTTTCCCGCCGGCAAAAAGCGTGGTTTTTGCCGGCTGCGGCTCGGGTGGGGGCTTCGCCCCAGAAAATTGCTGTGGAGACCCCGCGTCCCCATTGCAGTAATGTGAACCACCGCGTACTATGCGCGGCTCGTTTGAGCGGTATCGGGCGAGGTTGGAGCCGGGGAGTTTCCCGGACATTCCAAGACCACTCGAGACTGCGCAGCACCGTCCTGGTGGCTGCGCCTGTCTTCAGTCGTCTTCGTGAATACCACCTCCCCAATGCCTTAGAAAATTTGGGCCCAGCGCCAATCGCAGCGCGGGTTGTTTGAGGTAATAACACATGGCTATCGGACTGGTCGGCCGCAAGGCTGGCATGACGCGCGTGTTCACGGACGCCGGCGAGACAGTGCCCGTGACCGTGATCGAGGTTCTGCCGAACCGCGTCACGCAGGTGAAGTCGCAGGATAAGGATGGCTACCGTGCTGTGCAGGTCACGTACGGGAATCGCCGTCCGCAGCTCTACTCCAAGGCCGTCGCGGGTCACTACGCCAAGGCAACCGTTGCTCCGGGCAAAGCGCTCGTCGAGTTCCGGCTGACCGAGAAAGAAGGCGCTGATCTCAAGGCCGGTTCCGAGCTGAAGGTGGACCTGTTCAAGGCAGGTGAGCCCGTCGATGTCACGGGTACCACGATGGGTAAAGGCTTCGCGGGCACGATGAAGCGCCACAACTTCGGCGGTCTGCCTGCAACCCACGGTGTCTCGGTCTCGCACCGTTCGCCGGGTTCCATTGGTATGCGCCAGACCCCCGGCCGTGTCTTCAAGGGTCGTCGCATGTCGGGCCACATGGGTGTCGACCGTGTGACCACCGAGAACCTCAAGATTGTCGAGGTGGACGTCGAGCGCAACCTGCTCCTGATCCGCGGCGCCGTTCCGGGCACCGAGGGTGGACAGGTTATTGTGCGGCCCTCTCTGAAGGCTGCGCGTCTGGCGAAGCGCATCAAGGTTGCTCCGACAAAAGTGGGCAACGCGCCGTCGAAGGACCCAGCGAAGGCAGGCAAGAAGTAAGTTATGCCTACTCTCAAACACGTCAACGGTGGCGGCGAGCTGCAGGTTTCCGATGCAGCCTTCGGCCAGCAGTTCAACGAGTCCCTGGTGCATCAGGTCATCACCGCGTATCGCAACGCCGGTCGGTCTGGCACGAAGGCGCAAAAGACCCGCGCGGAAGTCCGCGGCGGTGGCAAGAAGCCGTGGTCCCAGAAGGGCACCGGCCAGGCACGTGCCGGCTCCAGCCGCAGCCCGATCTGGGTCGGTGGCGGCCGCGCGTTCGCCGCGAAGCCCCGCAGCTTCGAGCAGAAGGTCAACCGCAAGATGTATCGCGGTGCCATTCGCGTGATGCTCTCCGAGTTGGTGCGCAGCGATCGCCTGCGCGTGACCGACGGCATCGAGCTCGAGGCGCCGAAGACCCGCCTGCTGGTCAACCAGTTGAAGCAGTGGGGTCTCGAAAAGGCACTCATCATCGTCGAAGCTCAGGATGAGAAGCTGTACCTGGCGGCTCGCAACCTGCCGTATGTCGAGGTCATCGAGGCCTCCGGCCTGAACCCGCTGGCGCTCGCCGCGCACGAGCACGTGTTGATTACGCGCGGTGCCGCGAAGCTGCTCGAGGAGCGCCTGCAGTGAACAAAGAACAGTTGATGAACGTGTTGATCGCTCCGCACGTCACCGAGAAGACCTCGCTGGCGATGCAGAACCACAACCAGTACACCTTCCGTGTACGCCGCGATGCCACCAAGATCGACATCAAGCAGGCTGTTGAGCTGATGTTCGATGTCAAGGTGAGTGCCGTGCAGGTCGTGAACGAGCCGGGCAAGACCCGCCGCTTCGGCAAGACCCTCGGCCGCACCCAGGACTGGAAGAAGGCGTATGTGAGCCTCGCCGCCGGCCAGGCGATCGACTATGAGGCGAGGGCCAAAGGGTAAGCATCATGGCGCTGATCAAATACAAGCCAACCTCACCGGGCACGCGGTCGGTCGTCAAGATCGACAAGTCGCACCTCTACAAGGGCGGTCCCTACCTGCCGTTGACCGGGCATCAGAGCAAGACCGGTGCTCGCAACAGCTCCGGCCGCATCACGACCCGACACCATGGTGGCGGCTCGCGTCAGAAGTACCGCATCATCGATTTCAAGCGGGATAAAGACGGCATCGCCGGTGTTGTCGAGCGCGTCGAGTACGATCCGAATCGCACGGGCCACATTGCCCTGATCAAGTACGTCGACGGCGAGCGTCGATACATTCTCGCGCCCAAGGGCGTGAAGCCGGGTGATGAGATCCGCTCGGGCGCGGATTCGCCGATCAAGCCCGGCAACTCCATGCAACTGCGCCACATTCCTGTCGGCTCGATCGTGCACAACGTCGAGATGAAGGCAGGCAAGGGCGGCCAGTTGGCGCGTAGCGCCGGCAGCTCGGTGTCGTTCACTGCACGTGAAGGCATTTACGCCTACCTGCGTTTGAAGTCCGGTGAGACCCGCAAGGTCCACATCGACTGCCGCGCGACTCTGGGCGAAGTGGGTAACGACGAGCACAACCTGCGCAGCTACGGCAAGGCCGGCGCGAAGCGTTGGCTCGGAATTCGACCGACGGTCCGCGGCCTCGCGATGAACCCAGTCGATCACCCGCACGGTGGTGGTGAAGGTAAGTCAGGACAGGGTAACCCGCATCCCGTCTCGCCATGGGGTCAGCAGACCAAGGGCTTGAAGACCCGCCACAACAAGCGCACGGACAACATGATTGTCCAACGCAGAAAGAACCGGAAGCGATGATCAGCGCTCCTCTTATGAATCAGGTTGCCGGTTCGTCCGCGAACCGGCTGGAAGTTGCGCGCAGCGCATGAGAAGAGACACATGCCACGTTCATTGAAGAAAGGCCCGTTCGTCGATCTGCACCTCGCGAAGAAGGTGCAGGTTGCGTCCGCCAAGCACGATCGCAAGCCGATCAAGACCTGGTCGCGTCGTTCCATGGTCATTCCCGACATGGTCGGACTGACGATTGCCGTGCACAACGGCCGCCAGCACATCCCGGTGCTCGTCACCGAGAACATGGTCGGTCACAAGCTCGGGGAATTCTCACCGACGCGCACGTTCAAGACGCATTCCGGCGACCGCAAGGTCGAGTCGGCAGGCTAAGGCGGAGCACTCAACATGCAAGTCACCTCAGTACTGCGTTACGCCCGCATTTCGCCGCAGAAATGCCGGTTGGTCGCCGACGTCGTGCGTGGCAAGCCGGTCGGCAATGCCATCGCAACCCTGAAGTTCATGCCCAAAAAGGGCGCTGAGCTCGTGCGCAAGTTGTTGGAATCGGCTGTTGCCAACGCCGAGCACAACCACGGCGCCGATGTCGACGATCTGAAAGTTTCATTGATTCACGTTGATGCCGCACCGGTGTTGAAGCGCTTTGCTGCGCGCGCCAAGGGCCGCGGAGCTCGCATCGTGAAGCGCAACAGTCACATCACCGTCGGCGTCAGCGACGGGAAGAAGGACTAACCATGGGTCAGAAGGTCAATCCGCTGGGCGTACGCCTCGGTATCACTCGCGATTGGACATCGAAGTGGTACGCGGGTAAGAAGCAGTTTCCCCAGCACGTTTATACCGATTTCCGCGTCCGCGGCTTCCTGCGCTCCCGGCTGGCCGAAGCTTCGGTGAGCCGCATCCACATCGAGCGGGCGGCCAAGAAGGTCAACATCACGATCCAGACCGCGCGTCCGGGCATCGTGATCGGCAAGAAGGGCGAGGACATCGAGAAGCTGCGCCAGGAAACGGCGAAGCTGCTCGGCATGGCGGTCGCGGATGTGCGCCTGAACATCGCCGAGATCCGCAAGCCGGAGTTGGATGCTCAGCTCGTAGCGGACAGCATTGCGCAGCAGATTGAAAAGCGCGTCATGTTCCGCCGCGCGATGAAGCGCGCCGTGATGAGCACGATGCGCAGCGGCGCCCTGGGCGTGAAGGTTCGCGTGTCAGGTCGTCTGAACGGCGGCGAAATCGCGCGCACGGAGTGGTACCGCGAAGGTCGCATTCCGCTGCACACGTTCCGCGCTGACATCGACTACGGTCTGTCCGAATCACGCACCACCTACGGGGTGATCGGCGTGAAGGTCTGGATCTTCAAGGGCGAAGTATTCGACAAGGTACAGACTGAGCAGCCGCTGGTTGAAGGTGACGGCACTCAGGCGGGCGCACCCGCCGCCGCGGCTGCCGAAGCCCCGGCGACCGCTTGAGGAGTACCTGAGCCATGATGCAGCCAAAGCGGACCAAGTACCGCAAGATGTTCAAGGGCCGGATGGCCGGCCTTGCCCAGCGCGGCAGCGATGTTTCTTTCGGCGAGTTCGGCCTCAAGGCGACCAGCCGGGCCCGCATGACGGCCCGCGAGATCGAGGCGGCCCGGCGCGCCATGGCGCGCTACGTGAAGCGCGGCGGCCAGATCTGGATCCGTGTGTTTCCGGACGTGCCGATCAGCAAGAAGCCGCTGGAAGTTCGCATGGGTAGCGGTAAGGGTAACGTGGAGTACTGGGTGGCCAAGGTGCTGCCCGGCAAAGTGCTCTTCGAGATGGAAGGAGTGGACGAGGTGACAGCGCGCGAAGCGTTCCGGCTCGCCGGCTCCAAGTTGTCGGTTTCCACGTCGTTCGTCAAACGGCAGGTTCGCTAATGGACGCCAAAGAATTGCGCAGCAAGTCTGCCGCAGAGCTGACAGACGAGCTGCTGAAGCTCCGCAAAGAGCAGTTCGCGCTGCGCATGCAGCGCGCCACCGGTCAGGCTCCGAAGCCCGACCAGTTCACGAAGGTGCGCCGGAACATTGCGCGCCTGAAGACCGTGCAGCGCGAGCAGCAGATTGCCGCCGCCGGCGGTGGGAGTAAGAAATGAGCGCTGAAGAGACCAACGTCGCAGCCGCCGGGGCGGTTGAAGCGAAGGGTGCGCGTACGCTCACCGGCAGAGTGGTGAGCACGAAGATGCAGAAGACGATCACCGTCGAGATCGAGCGACTGATCCGTCACATGCCGTACGGCAAGTTCATCCGCCGCACCACCAAGCTGTTGGCGCATGACGAGAAGGGTGAGTCGCATGAGGGTGACCTCGTGTTGATTGCGCCGTGCCGGCCGCTGTCGCGCCGCAAGTCGTGGCAGTTGATCGAGGTGGTCGAGAAGGCTGCTGGAGCAGTGAAATGATCCAGCTACAGACATTCCTCAACGCCGCCGACAACAGCGGCGCTCGTACGCTCCAGTGCATCAAGGTGCTCGGTGGCTCCAAGCGTCGCTATGCGACTGTTGGCGATGTCATCAAGGTGAGCGTCAAGGACGCCATTCCTCGCGGCAAGGTCAAGAAGGGCGAGGTGTATGACGCTGTTGTAGTGCGCACCAAGCACGGTGTACGTCGTCCGGACGGATCGCTGATCCGCTTCGACGGCAATGCCGCGGTGTTGTTGAGCAACAAGCTCGAGCCGATCGGCACCCGTATCTTCGGGCCCGTGACGCGCGAGCTGCGCACGGTGCAGTTCATGAAGATCATTTCACTGGCCCCCGAGGTGCTGTGAATGAGCAGGAAGATTCGCAAGGGCGATCAGGTCATCGTGCTCTCGGGCCGCGACAAGGGGCGGCAGGGCTCGGTGTTGGAAGTGCTCCCGAACGAGCAGGTCGTGGTCGAGGGCATCAACCAGGTGAAGCGGCATCAGAAGCCCAACCCGCAGGCGGGTAAGCAGGGCGGCATCCTCGAGAAGGCGATGCCTCTGCCGTTGTCGAAAGTGGCGATCTTCAACCCGGCCTCCAAGAAGGCGGACCGGATTGGATTCAAGACGCTCACCGACGGCAAGAAGGTGCGCTTCTTCAAGTCGAATGGAGAAATGATCGACGCCTGAGCGTCGGTCAGCGGAAAACCTACTATGGCTGCCAGGCTGCAAGATTTTTACAACGAGACGGTTGTCCCGCGACTGCGGAGCGAGCTCAAGATCGAGAACGCGATGCAGGTGCCGCGCATCACCAAGATCACCATCAATATGGGTGTGGGTGAGGCCGTTGCCGACCGTAAGGTGATGGACGCCGCTGTCACGGATCTCACGAAGATCGCCGGACAGAAGCCGCTCGTCACCAAGTCACGCAAGGCGATTGCGTCCTTCAAGCTGCGCGCGGGTCTCGCCGTGGGCGCGAAGGTCACGCTGCGCGGAGCTCGCATGTACGAGTTCCTCGATCGCCTGATCAACATCGCGATGCCCCGCATCCGTGACTTCCGTGGTGTCTCGCCCCGGTCGTTCGACGGCCAGGGCAACTACAGCATGGGCGTGAAAGAGCAGATCATTTTCCCTGAAATCCAATACGACCAGGTCGATCAGATCCGGGGTATGGATATCACGATTACGACGACGGCGGTGGATAACCGCCACGGCCGAGCACTGCTCGAGGCTTTCAACTTCCCGTTCCGGAAGTAAGAGGATTTCTAAGGGCTATGGCTAAGACGAGCATGGTCGAGCGCGAGCGACGTCGCGAGAAGATCGTAAAACAGTACGCGGCCAAGCGGGCTGCTCTCAAGGAGCTGATCCGCAACCCCCGCACTTCTCCGGAAGAGCGTGCCGCCGCGCAGGCAAAATTCCAGGCGATGCCCCGGGACGCGAGCTCCTCGCGCCTGCGCAATCGCTGCGCGATCACAGGCCGTTCACGCGGCGTGTATCGCAAGTTCGGTTTGTCGCGCGTGAAGATCCGCGAGGTCGCCTTCCGAGGCGAAATCCCAGGTCTCTCGAAGGCGAGCTGGTGAGGGGCGCATTATGAGCATGACCGATCCTGTCGCCGACCTGTTGACTCGCATCCGCAACGCCCAGACCGCTGGCAAGCCGGAAGTGCAGTTGGCGTCGTCGAAGTTGAAGACGGCCATCGTCAAGGTCTTGAAGGACGAAGGTTACGTCGCCGACTTCCGTACCGAGACCGACGGCGGCAAGCCGACGTTGACCATCGGACTGAAGTATTACGAGGGCCGTCCCGTGATCGACCGCATTGAGCGCGTCAGTCGTCCCGGCCTGCGGATCTACCGCGGCAAGAACGAGCTGCCGAAGGTTCTCGGCGGTATGGGTACGGTGATCGTGTCGACGCCGAAGGGCGTGATGACGGACAAGCAGGCCCGTTCGATCGGACAGGGCGGCGAAGTCCTGTGCATCGTGGCCTGACGTTAGTAGAGATTCAGACATGTCCAGAATTGCCAAAGCTGCGGTCAATCTGCCGAAAGGCGTGACGGTGACCGTGTCACCGGAACAGGTGACCATCAAGGGCGCGAAGGGCACCCTGAGCACACCGCTCTCCCGGGGAGTCTCGGTTGTTCAGAGCGACTCGAAGCTCGAGGTGAAGTACGTGAACCCGGGCGAGTCGCGCATGCAGGCGGGCGCCACGCGCGCGCACCTGGCGAACATGGTGACGGGCGTCACGAAGGGCTACGAGAAGAAGCTCGAGCTCGTCGGCGTCGGTTTCCGCGCCGCGGTCCAGGGTAAGGTTCTCAACCTGACACTGGGGTTCTCGCACCCGGTCAACGTGCCGATTCCGGAAGGAATCTCGATGGAAACGCCGTCGCAGACGGAGGTGATCATCAAGGGCATCGACCGCCAGAAGGTCGGTCAGATTGCCTCCGAGATTCGCGACATCCGTCCTCCCGAGCCGTACAAGGGCAAGGGCGTGCGTTATTCGGGCGAGAAGATCACCCTCAAAGAGGGAAAGAAAAAGTGATTATCACGAAGAAGCAGCGGCGGCTGCGCCGTGCCATCAAGACGCGCGATCACATTCGTCAGCTGGGTGTTGCCCGCCTGTCGATTCATCGATCGTCGCAGCACATTTATGCCCAGGTCACCAGTGCCGACGGCGGCAAGGTGCTCGCGGCTGCCTCGACTCTCCAGGAGAAGGTCCGCGAGGGTTTGAAGGGCACGGGCAATGTCGAAGCGGCGAAGGCCGTGGGTCGTGCGATCGCCGAGCGTACCAAGGCGGCCGGCGTGACCAAAGTGGCCTTCGACCGTGCAGGGTTTCAGTTTCATGGGCGCGTGAAAGCGCTAGCCGAGGCCGCTCGTGAAGCGGGTCTGGAGTTCTAACAATGGCAAGACCTGAGAAAAGCCAGTCTGGCGATGAGTTGGTAGAGAAGCTCGTCGCAGTGAACCGTACGGCGAAAGTCGTGAAGGGCGGCCGCCAATTCGGTTTCACCGCGCTCACTGTGGTGGGTGACGGATCGGGCCGCGTCGGTTACGGATTCGGCAAGGCGCGCGAAGTGCCCGTCGCCATTTCCAAGGCGATGGCCCAGGCCCGCAAGAGCCTGATCAACGTTTCGCTGCGGAACGATTCGCTGCACTACGCGATTCACGGCACGCATGGCGCGACTCGCGTGTACATGCAGCCTGCGTCGGACGGTACTGGCGTCATCGCGGGTGGCGGCATGCGCGCGGTGCTCGAATGCGCGGGTGTGCGGAACGTGCTGGCTAAGAGCTACGGCTCACGCAATCCGATCAACGTGGTTCGCGCGACGATCAAGGCGCTGGGAAGCATCCGCTCTCCCGACGATATTGCGGCGAAGCGTGGCAAGACTCTCGAAGAGATTACGGGCTGAGCATCATGGCCGACAAAGTCAAAGTCACGCTGATCAAGAGCCTGCATGGCCAGTTGGCCAACATTGTGCAATCTGCCCGGGGCCTCGGCTTGCGGCGGATCCGCCATACGGTGACCGTTGCTGACACTCCGGAGAACCGGGGAATGATCAACACGGCCGTTCACCTGTTGAAAGTGGAAAAAGCCTAATGCGACTCAATACATTAAAGCCCGGCGTCGGATCCAAGCGTCCGCGGTTGCGCGTCGGACGCGGTGCGTCTGCGGGGCAAGGTAAGACCTGTGGCCGCGGCGTCAAGGGACAGCGCGCTCGTAAGGGTGGCTACCACAAGGTTGGATTCGAGGGCGGTCAGACGCCTTTGGACCGTCGGCTGCCGAAGTTCGGCTTCATCTCCGATATTCTCCGGACTCGGGCCGAAGTGCGTCTCGACGAGCTGGCGAAGGTTGAAGGCGACGTGGTGGATCTGGATTCGCTGAAGAAGGCGAACATCATTCCCGTCTTCGCCGAGCGGGCGAAGGTTGTGCTGTCCGGCGAGATCAAGAAGGCCGTCACCCTGAAGGGAATCGGCGCCACCAAAGGTGCGCGCGCGGCCATCGAGGCGGCCGGCGGTAAGATCGAGGAAGCGGCTCCCGAGGCTCCCAAGCCGAAGAAGCTGCCCAAGAAGGCCCTTGCAGGGGGCGGGCCTCAGGCCTGAGCCTTTTGATCGGATCAACGAGCCCCACATAGAGCAGGACACTCTTGGCTAATACACCATTCAGCAATCCGGCCGCCGGTCTAGGCGACGCTGCCCGCTTCGGGGAGATACGCGGTCGCCTGCTGTTTTTGGTGGGCGCCCTGGTGGTCTACCGAATCGGCACGTTCATTCCGGTCCCGGGCATCAACCCGAGCGAAGTCGCCAAGTTCTTCTCTGACCAGTCGAACACGATTCTCGGCATCGTGAACATGTTCTCGGGCGGCGCGCTGTCCCGACTGTCGATCTTCGCGATGGGCGTCATGCCCTATATCTCGGCGTCGATCATCATTCAGATGATGTCGATGGTGATTCCGTCGCTCATGGAGCTGCGTAAAGAGGGTGAGTCGGGTCGCCGGAAGATCACTGAGTACACCCGCTACGCGACAGTCATTCTCGCCACGTTCCAGTCGTTCGCAGCGGCGGGCGCCCTTGCCAAGGGCGGCCTGACGCTGATCAGCGGCTGGCAGTTCCTGTTTACGGCTACGGTCACGATGACGACCGGCACATTGTTTCTGATGTGGCTCGGTGAACAGATCACGGAGCGCGGCATCGGCAACGGTATTTCGATGATCATTCTGGCCGGTATCGTCGCGGGCCTGCCGGGCGCCATCGGTAACACGGCCGAGGCCGTGAGCACCGGCGAGATGAATCCCCCGGTCGCCTTGGCGGTCGTGATTCTGGTGCTGGCGACGACAGCGTTTGTCGTGTTCGTGGAGCGTGCGCAGCGCCGCATTTCGGTGAACTATGCCAAGCGGCAGGTGGGTCGCCGTATGTACGCCGGACAGCAGAGCCACCTGCCGTTCAAGCTGAATATGTCGGGCGTGATTCCGCCGATTTTCGCCTCCAGCCTGCTGCTGTTCCCGGCCACGCTGGCGAGCTTCTTCGGGCAGAATGCCGAGGGACCGTTGGCGAGGTTCATGCAGGATGTGGCGCAGGCGTTGAACTACGGTCAACCGCTGCACCTTGTAATTTACGCTTTGCTCATCATCTTCTTCTGCTTCTTCTATACCGCGCTGGTCTTCAACGCGCGGGACACGGCTGACAATCTGAAGAAGTCCGGCGCGTTCATCCCTGGGATCCGCCCCGGCCAGCAGACGGCCGAGTACATTGACAAGGTTCTGACGCGCCTGACGTTGTGGGGCGCTCTGTATGTCACGGCAGTCTGTCTGCTGCCCGAGATTCTGGTTTCGTCGCAGGGTGTGCCGTTCCACTTCGGTGGCACCTCCCTGCTGATCGTGGTGGTGGTCGTGATGGACTTCATGTCGCAGCTGCAGGCTCACATGATGTCGCATCACTATCCGGGCCTGCTCAAGAAGGCCAATCTGCTCGGCTACGGCCGATCTGGATCAGGTGGTTAAATGAAAGTCCGTCCTTCAGTGAAGAAGATCTGCAAGAACTGCAAGATCGTGCGTCGTCACCGCGTGGTGCATGTGATCTGTACGTCGGATCCGCGCCACAAACAGCGGCAAGGGTAATAGAATATGGCACGTATAGCTGGCATCAACATCCCGATGAACAAGCACGTCTGGGTCGGACTCACCCATATTTATGGGGTGGGCGTCGCCCGTTCGCGCGCTGCTTGTGAGGGCGCGGGCGTCAATCCGAACACCAAGGTGAAGGACCTCACCGAGTCCGAGGTAAACGCCATCCGCTCGCAGATCGCGAAGTTCGCGGTCGAAGGCGACCTGCGCCGCGAAGTGTCCATGAACATCAAGCGCCTGATGGATCTCGGCTCCTACCGGGGTATCCGCCATCGCCGCGGACTGCCGGTCCGCGGTCAGCGCACTCGTACGAACGCTCGTACCCGCAAGGGTCCGCGCAAGCAGGCGGTGAAGTTGAACGCACCTCCGGGCAAGGCATAAAGAGGCTCCGAACAGATGGCCGATCAGAAATCCGGCGGCAATCAGCAGCAGAACGCTGCGAATGCCGCGAAAAAGCCGAAGAAGGCTCGCAAGAACGTGCTCGATGCGATCGCGCACGTGCATGCCTCCTTCAACAACACGATCATCACGATCACCGATCGTCAGGGCAACACGTTGTCCTGGGCGACCTCGGGTGGCTGCGGTTTCCGCGGTTCACGCAAGAGCACGCCGTTCGCCGCGCAGGTTGCCGCCGAGAAGGCCGGCACCGCCGCGCAGGAACATGGCGTGAAGAACGTGGAGGTCCGAGTCGGTGGCCCGGGTCCCGGCCGCGAGTCCGCGGTGCGCGCTCTCAACAACTGCGGTCTGAAGATCACCAGCATTGCCGACGTCACGCCGATTCCGCACAACGGCTGCCGTCCGCCCAAAAAACGAAGGGTTTAATCAATGGCGCGTTATACGGGTCCTACCTGCAAGCTCGCACGTCGCGAAGGCACGGATCTTTTCCTCAAGAGTGGCGCGAAGCCCCTCGAGAGCAAGTGCAAGTTCCAGGTGCCGCCGGGCGGCATCAAGGGCGAGCGCCGCCAGCGTTTGTCGGACTACGGCACTCAGCTGCGCGAGAAGCAGAAGCTGCGTCGCATGTACGGCGTGCTCGAGCGGCAGTTCTCCAACTACTACACCGAGGCTGCCCGGCGTACGGGTGCCACCGGTGAGAACCTGTTGAAGCTGCTCGAGTGCCGGCTGGACAATGTCGTGTACCGGATGGGTTTCGCGGCCACGCGCTCCGAAGCGCGCCAACTGGTGAGCCACAAGGCCATCCTGGTCAATGAGAAGCCGGTGACGATCGCCTCGTACCAGTGCAAGGCCGGGGATGTCGTGCAGGTGCGCGAGAAGTCCCGCAAGCAGTTGCGAATTCAGAGCGCGATGAGCGTGGCCCAACAGGTCGGCCTGCCCGACTGGGTCGAGTTGAACGACAAGGAATTCCGGGGCGTCTTCAAGACCCCACCGGCGCGGGACGACGTCCTGCCCGACATCAACGAGAACCTCGTCGTCGAGCTCTACTCGAAGTAAAAGTATTCGTTTTGGTTTTTTGGTGCCGGCATCCTGAGCCGGCAAAGTGAGCCGCTATGCAGGGATCAGTCACCGAGTTCTTGAAGCCCCGTGTCGTCAAGGTGCAGCCCGTTGCTCCTCGTCAGGCGCGTGTAGTCATTGAGCCGTTCGAACGTGGCTTTGGCCACACCCTGGGCAACGCGCTGCGGCGCGTCCTGTTGTCCTCTATGCCTGGCAGCGCGATCACGGAAGTTGAGATCGACGGCGTACTGCACGAGTACACCAGCATCGAGGGTGTCCAGGAGGACGTGGTCGACATTCTGCTCAACCTCAAGCAGGTCGCCATCCGCATGCACACGCGCGACAGCGCGGAGCTGCGCCTCCACAAGAAGGGCCCCGGCCCGGTCACCGCGGGTGACATTCAGACGGATCATGACATCGACGTCGTCAATCCCGACCTCGTCATCGCCAACCTGACCAAGGCCGGCGAATTGAGCATGAACCTCCGGGTCGAGCGCGGTCGTGGGTATCGTCCGGCTGCTTCACGCGTTGCTTTCGAAGAGCAGACTCGCCCCATCGGCCGTCTGCAGCTCGACGCTTCGTTCTCACCGGTCCGCCGTGTTACCTACTCGGTCGATGCGGCTCGCGTTGAGCAGCGCACCGACCTCGACAAGCTCGTCATCGACATCGAGACGAACGGCACGATCGACGCCGAGGAAGCCATTCGACGCGCGGGCAGCATCCTGAAGGATCAGTTGTCCGTGTTTGTGGATCTGCAGGGCGAGGAAGAGGCCGCCACCAAGGTCTCCGAGATGCAGTTCGATCCGATCCTGTTGCGTCCCGTCGACGAGTTGGAGCTCACCGTGCGCAGTGCGAACTGTCTCAAGGCTGAGAACATCCACTACATCGGCGATCTGGTGCAGCGGACCGAAGTAGAGCTGCTGCGCACGCCGAACCTCGGTAAGAAGTCACTCACCGAAATCAAGGAAGTGCTGCAGAGCCACGGACTGATGCTCGGAATGCGTCTCGACGGCTGGCCGCCCGCTGGGCTGAAGCATGACGAAGAGCGCGATGTGATCTAACGGGAGGGCCGCGTCCTGACGGACTCGGCCGCCCAAGAGTTCCGCTAACGCAACCGTTACGCTAGCGCAACGATTTAAGTTCGAAGGACTTTTATGCGTCACCATCTTTCTGGCCGGCAGCTGTCGCGTAACAGCTCTCACCGGCATGCGATGCTCCGGAACATGAGCGTTTCGCTCCTGCGCCACGAGACCATCAAGACCACCTTGCCGAAGGCAAAGGAGCTGCGTCGGGTCGTGGAGCCTCTGATCACCCTAGCGAAAATCGACGGGGATGCGAACCGCCGCCTGGCGTTTGCCCGGCTGCGCGACGCCGAGGTGGTTGAGAAGCTGTTCGAGGACCTGGGTCCTCGCTTCAAGGCCCGGCCGGGTGGGTACACCCGCATTCTGCGCATGTTACCCCGCGCTGGAGACAATGCGCCGATGGCTTTGATGCAGCTCGTCGAGGGTCCCGCGACCGCCGCCGCTGGTGAAGAGCCCGCTGCCGCGAAGAAGAAAGCTTCGCGAAAGAAGAAGGCTGCTGCGTCGGATGAGGCCGCCACGGAAGCCGAGGCAGCTCCGAAAACGCCCCGCAAGAAAAAGGCCGCCGCCTAACACGTCGAATCGCGTAACCCATAAGGGCCCGCCGCCAAGGCGGGCCTTTTCGTATGCGCAGCCGGCAAAAGTCACGCCTTTTGCCGGCGGAAGAGAACCCGGGCTCCGCGCGGCCAGTGCCGCGCTGATTGAAAATAGCCCGCCGCCAAGGCGGGCCTTTTCGTATGCGCAGCCGGCAAAAGTCACGCCTTTTGCCGGCCTGGGCGGCCCCGCGGAAGAAAACCCGGGCTCCGCGCGGCCAGTGCCGCGCTGATCAAACCATTGTTTGCGACTTCGGTCCTGTTCTCGTAGTCTGCGGCGCGAGGGGATGGGCACGTCCTGGGGAGAACTCAAAATGAGCCTGGCTTCAGAATTCAAAGAATTTGCAATGAAGGGCAGCGTCATCGACCTGGCGGTCGGTGTCGTCATCGGTGCCGCCTTCGGCAAAATTGTCAGCTCACTGGTCGCCGACGTCATCATGCCGCCCGTCGGGCAGTTGATCGGCAACGTCAACTTCAGCGACCTGGCCCTGAAAATCGGTACGGACCCGAAGGGCAAGGAAGTGCTGTTGAAGTACGGCGTCTTCATACAGACGGTGTTTGAGTTCATTATCATTGCGTTCGTGCTGTTCATAGCCATCAAGGGCATCAACAAGCTCAAGCGCCAGCCTCCGCCGGCCGCTCCGGCCGTTCCTCCGCCACCCCCTCGGGAGGAGGTGTTGTTGGAGGAAATTCGCGATCTGCTGAAGCGAAAGGCGTAACGGCCACCAACAGCCGTCTCATCCGGCGCGCAGCGCCGGCTACAGGGATGGGGTCGTGCTTGCGCTATTCCCGGTGAACCTGAGTCCGCAGGCCCTGAAAAGCTTCGCGGGTCAGGTTTTCGCAGCCGTTCTGGGTCACCGCGAGATTGTCCTCGATGCGAATTCCGCCGAATTTGCGTAGCGAATCGACCCGCCGCCAGTTGATGGCGGCGCCGCGCGCGTCGCTTCGAGCGGCACTCAGCAACTGCTCGTTGAAGTAGATTCCCGGCTCCATCGTCACGACGAAGCCCTCCTGCAACACGCGTGTGAGGCGCAGGAACGGATGTCCTGGCGGCCGCGGAATCTCACCCCCTTCAGGGGCCTGCATGAATCCACCCACGTCATGCACCTGCAGTCCCAGCAGATGCCCGATCCCATGCGGCAGAAAAACGCTGGAAACGCTGGTCGCCACGGCTTCCTCGGGACTGCATGAAGTGATATCGGCGTCCCGTAGCAAGGTTGCAATCAGTTGATGTGCGCGAAGGTGCACATCGCGCCAATCGACCCCTGCGTGGACTGAAGCGCAGAGTGTTTGCTGCAGTTCGTCCATGCTGCGGATGAGCGCGCTGAAGTCCGCATCGTCATGGGAGTACGTCCGGGTGATGTCACTGGCGTAGCCGGCGAATTCCGCCCCGGCATCGATGAGCATGGAGTGGCGCCGCGGCGGCGATTGGGTTTGCAACATCTGATAATGCAGGACCGCACCGCCGGCGTTGAAAGCGATGATCGGGTTGTACGGCAGTTGCAGCTCCCGCAGGCCGCACGCTCGCAGGAAGGCCAGCTCGGTCTCGAATTCACTGGCGCCGGACTGGAAAGCGCGGGCTGCCGCCTGGTGGCCCAGGGCGCCGAGCCGGCTCGCCTCGCGCAGGCATTCCAGCTCGTAGGGCGTTTTCGTGGCCCTCGCAAAATCGAGGCGGCGCATCAGATCCGCAGGATTGACGGCCGCGACCCCCCAACTTGCCAGCTCGGGCAGCGCGTCGCCGATGTAGGCCGTTGTGCTCGCAATCTTCCCCAGGGCTGTGCGCGCCCCCTGGCGCTCGCCTATCGGGATGATGTCAAAGTGACGGGTCCAATAGCCTTGCGGCAATGCGGGAGGCTGGTGCCAGTAGTCGGGTGGGCTATGGAACAGGAGCTTCGGTCGGGCCCCCGGCTCGAAGTAGATGAAGCTATCCGGCACATCCGAGAGCGGCACCCAGACTTTGAAGGGTGCATGCACCTGGAAGGAGTGCGGCTGGTCGTCCTCGAAAATCATCACCGGCGACCCGGAGTGCACCAGCAGGGCGCCATATCCACATGCGTTCAGCGCCTGGGCAGTCCGTTGGCAGAGAGCTTCCAGGTGGGGGCCCATTGTCGCGTTCAGCGCAGACTCGAGTCCGGCATGCGATCCAACGTCCGACATCTTTGCGTTTCCTCGGGGTGTCTCGCCACATATTGTCGTATGCGACAGACGAGTTACCCGGCTGTTTCAAAACGACCGTAGACTCTATAGAATTCGGGGTCAGCGATCCGTAGGGACTCGCGGAACGACACAAAACTCGTTCGAAGTGTTTTCATACCACTCTTGCTTCTCCTTGGGGTACCGATTGATGAACACCAAACTCGCTCTTAGCGCACTCGTTGCGGCGCTGATGCTGACGGCCTGCGCGAAGCAGGAAGCCGCCAGCCCCGATGCAGCTACTGCCACTCCGCCGGCTGCCACCACGGAAGCCGCTCCGGCTGCTCCTGCTGCCGATGCCGCTGCCCCGGCCGCTCCGGCCGCCGATGCTCCGGCCGCCCCGGCTGCTGACGCTGGCGCCGCCGCTCCGCCTCCGGCTGATGCACCCGCCGCGCCGCCGAAGCAGTAAGTCATTCGCAGATAGATTGACTCTGTAAGAGCGACCAGCTCGAGACGGCCCGGACGGATCGCGTAGGCGAGCTGTCCGGGCCGTGTCTTTTTCAGGATCTGCTTGCGTGAGTGTCAGTGTCCGCGATGCCCGTACCTCCAAGAGCGATCGGCTCTGGATCGGCAATATCTATCGCGAATATCTGGATGATCTGTCCGCCCTGAGCACCGGCATTTTCCCGGTGCTGGGGGAAGTCGGTCACCGCGAGCCCGACCAGATTGCGCGCTGGTTCGGCGATCGCAACTCGTACCCGCTCATCATTCTCAAGACGGCCGAGCCGGTGGGATTCGCGCTGGTGGCCCGCAATCAGGTGCCGGCCGGGCCCCCGGTTGTTGAATACCGCATGGTGGAGTTTTTCATCACCCGAGGCAGCCGGCGCCTGGGGGTCGGCCGCACGGCCGTCAATTTGATCCTGAATCGGTTCGCGGGTCGTTGGGAGATCACCGAGTATCTGCGCAATCCCGGTGCTGTCAGCTTCTGGAGGCGGGTGGTGGCCGGCTACACGCGCGGCAGTTATCAGGAGCGGGTGATCAATGGTGAGGTGCGGCAGGTATTCGATTCGCGGGTCGAGCGTTCGCGTTGACTGCGCCCTGACACGCTCCGCAACTACCTCCGCCTGCCATTTTCAATAGCGTCTTGTCCCGCAGGCGCGTAATCCCGGGCACGAAAGCAAGCGCATCGAGCGCCTTCAGCCTCAGCCGTACCGACATCAGGCGCCACGCACTGAACACCGCGCAGAAAGCGACAATCACGTCGACGAGTATGGATTCCATGATCAGCCTGCCCCCAGAGCTACCGCAGCGTGATACGTGAGGAATGACGCGACATATGCCATTGCGAACAGGTATCCCGCCATCATCAGCGGATAACGCCAGGAGTTTGTCTCACGCTTGACGACTGATAGTGTCGAAAGACATTGAGGCGCGAACACGTACCACGCAAGCAGAGACAGACCGGTCGCGAAGGACCAACTACCCGCGATCACCGGTGACAGCGCGCCTTCCAGGTCCCCACTGCTACCGGACATCGAATACACCGTCCCCAGTGCGCTTACCGCGACTTCGCGGGCCGCGAGTCCAGGCACCAGGGCCACGGAGATCTGCCAGTTGAATCCCAACGGTGCAAAAATAACCTCCAGACCCCGACCAATCATCCCCGCGATGCTGTACTGAATCGCCGGGCCGGTCGCGCCGGCGGGCGGTGCCGGGAAGCTGGCGAGGAACCACAACACGACCATCAGGGACAGAATGATCGTGCCCACGCGCCCGAGGAAAATCCGGACCCGCTCCCACAGGCCGAGCGCGAGATTGCGCCACACGGGCATGCGGTATTCCGGCAGCTCGAGCAGCAGCGGTTGATAGCCGCTGCGCATGACAGTCTTCTTCAGGACGAAGGCGACCGCCATCGCACTGAAGACCCCCGCGCAGTACAGCCCGAACAGCACCAGTCCGCGCACGTTGAAGAGCCCGACAGCCCGATCCGGAATGAATGCGCCGATCAGGAGTGCATAGACGGGCAGGCGCGCCGAGCAGGTCATCAGCGGCGCGATCAGGATAGTGGTGAGCCGGTCCTTCTCGTCGGCGATCGTCCGCGTCGCCATGATGCCGGGCAAGGCACAGGCGAAGCTGGACAGCAGCGGGATGAAGGCGCGGCCCGACAGCCCGACCTTGCCCATCAGCCGGTCGAGCATGTATGCCGCGCGCGGCAGATAACCTGAATCCTCCAATGCGAGGATGAAGGCAAACAGGATCAGGATCTGCGGCAGAAACACGAGCACGACGCTGGTGCCCGCCAGCACGCCGCTCATGATCAGTCCGCGCAGCGGACCCTCATGCATGTGGCTTCCAACCCAGTCGCTCAACGCGGTCACGCCCGCCTGGATCAGGTCCATTGGCACCTTGGCCCAGCTGAACACGGCCTGGAACATCAGGAACAGAACCACGGCCAGCAGGATCGGACCCGAGATCGGATTGAGGACGATGGAATCGAGTCTCGACAACATCGCGAGTCGCGCCGGTACCCGATAGCCGATGGCATCGAGAATACGCCGCACCTCACGTTGGGTCGCTTCGATATCCGCAACCGTTGAAGTCGCCGGGGGAATGGTGATGGGGCGCGTCGGGGCTGAGAAATCGTGGCTGTCGATTGCCTCGAGCAGCTGGCGTTCGCCGCCCGCGCGGATGGCCACTGTCTCAATGACCGGAACGCCCAATGCCTGCTGCAGGGCGGCCCGATCGACCGTGTAGCCCCGCTGCTTGGCGACATCGCTCATGTTCAGGGCGACCATCATCGGGCGGCCGATCGCCTTGAGCTCGAGGACGAGCCGCAGGTTCAGCCGGAGATTGGTGGCGTCGACGACGCAAACTAATAGGTCAGGCGCCTGCTCCGAGGCATGCCGCCCCAGAACGACGTCCCGGGCGATCGCCTCATCCAGGCTGGTAGGCTCGAGGCTATAGGCCCCAGGGAGGTCGACCAGGCGGTAGGTCCGCCCGGAGCGGGGCCCGACAAATCGCCCCTCCTTGCGTTCCACCGTGACGCCTGGGTAGTTCGCGACCTTTTGGCGGCTGCCGGTGAGGCGGTTGAAGAGAGCGGTCTTGCCGCAGTTCGGAACCCCAATGAGGGACAAGGTTGGGGAGGCGGTTGGCGCAAGCGTTTGTGCTTGGGCCTGAGCCACAGAGGCGTTCACAAGGTCTTCCCGGGACGGGAAATCTCCACCCAGATATTTTCGGCTTCGCAGCGCCGGAGCGCTAGCGTCGTATTGCCTACGCGGACCACGAACGGGTCGCGCCCCGGTCGGGTCTCGGCGATGATCTCTACCTGTTCGCCCGTGCAGAATCCGAATTCAAGCAGGCGGCGGTCGAGCGCGCTCAGTTCCTTCGAACGGGAGCCCACGCCGACGATCACCCCCGCAGCGCCGGGTGATAGGGCACTCAAGCTGATGTAACCGGGTTCCAGCACGGCTCCGCCCGGCACGGCGACTGCGTCCATACCCCTCAGTATATGAGAACAGTTCGCATTTGCAATGAAGCTGTAATACGACGCGACGTGGCGCGTCCCCGTTGGGGGTTCCCGGCATCCGATTTGCGTGAGGCGACCCGGCTACCCCGGCGGTCAGGCGCGCGCTGATCCTGAACGCCGCTCCGTCGTCCGTTCCAGAAGGGGCCGCAGGTACTCGCCCGTGTGGGAGCCCTGGGTGGCGACCACGTCTTCGGGCGTCCCTTTGGCCACGATTTGGCCGCCGGAGCTGCCTCCCTCGGGCCCCATATCGATGACCCAATCGGCGGTCTTGATGACATCCAGGTTGTGCTCGATGACTACGATCGTATTACCCTCATCGCGCAACCGATGCAGCACATCGAGCAACTGAGCAACATCGTGGAAGTGCAAGCCCGTGGTCGGCTCATCGAGGATATACAGCGTTCTACCGGTCGCCCGCTTCGCCAATTCTCGGGCGAGCTTCACGCGCTGCGCTTCGCCGCCTGACAGCGTCGTCGCATTCTGCCCGAGACGCACGTACGACAGACCAACATCCGTGAGCGTCTGAAGCTTGCCCGCCACGGCCGGAATGTTCTGGAAAAAGCGCAATGCGTCCTCGACCGTCATATCGAGGGCTTCGCTGATGTTTTTGCCGCGATAGCGGATCTCGAGAGTCTCGCGATTGTAACGGCGGCCTTTGCAAACATCGCAGGGCACGTACACGTCCGGAAGGAAGTGCATTTCGACCTTGATGACACCGTCGCCCTGACAGGCTTCGCACCGCCCGCCCTTCACATTGAAGCTGAATCGGCCGGCATCGTAACCTCGGGCGCGTGCCTCGGGCACTGCCGCGAATATCTCGCGCAGCGGAGCAAACAATCCGGTGTAGGTCGCTGGATTGGAGCGCGGCGTGCGCCCGATCGGGCTCTGGTCGATATCGATGACCCGATCGATGTGCTCCAGGCCCTCGATCCGCTCGCAGGGCGCCGCTTCCAGCACCGAGCCGTTGAGTTTCGCGGTGGCATGGCCAAACAGCGTGTCGATGATCAGCGTCGACTTGCCCGACCCGGATACTCCGGTGACGCAGGTAAATGCGCCCACCGGAATGTCGGCCGTGACATTGCGCAGATTGTTGCCGGTGGCGCCGACGATGCGTATCTGTTTGTTCGGGTCCGGTCGCGTGCGCAATTGGGGCAGGGCAACCTGGCGCTTGCCGCTCAGATACTGCCCGGTAATGGACGCCGGATTGGCCTGGATTTCACGTGGCGTGCCTTCCGCCACGATCTCGCCGCCGTGCACGCCGGCTCCCGGCCCGAGATCAACCACGTAATCGGCTTCCAGAATGGCTTCTTCATCGTGCTCGACGACGATGACCGTGTTGCCGATGTCCCTCAATCGCTTCAGTGTCCCCAACAAACGTTGGTTATCGCGCTGGTGTAGACCGATCGAGGGCTCGTCCAGGATATACATGACACCCGTCAGGCCCGAACCGACCTGGCTGGCGAGGCGAATGCGCTGTGCTTCGCCGCCCGAGAGGGTCTCCGCACTTCGGTCCAGCGTCAGGTAGTCCAGGCCGACGTCGACGAGGAAGTGCAGTCGTTGGGCGACATCCTTGGCAATCTTGGCGGCGACTTCACCGCGCCAACCGGCGAGATTGAGCGAGTCGAAAAAGGCGAGTGCGTTGCCGACAGTCATGTGCGCTGTTTCCGGCAGGCTCTTTTCGGAGACAAACACGAAGCGCGCGGCCTTGTTGAGTCGGGTGCCGCCGCAGTCCGGACAGGGTCGCAGGCCCAGGTATTTCGCGAGCTCCTCGCGGACCGTGGCCGACTCCGTTTCGCGGAACCGCCGCTCGAGATTGGGAATGATGCCTTCGAACGGGTGGCGCTTGCGAGACGTCTTCTTCCCTTCCGTGTAGCGGAATTCGATGGCCTCCGCGCTGCTTCCATACAACAGCACTTTCTGAACGCCCGGTGTGAGCTCGGTCCAGGGAGTTTCGATGTCGAACGAGTAGTGCCTGGCAAGCGACTGGATGAGTTGGAAGTAGTGCGCGTTGCGCCGGTCCCAACCGCGGACGGCGCCGCTCGCGAGCGACAGATCCGGATTGACGACCACCCGGTGGGGATCGAAAAACTCCTTCGTGCCCAGGCCATCGCAGGTGGGACAGGCGCCCGCCGGATTGTTGAACGAAAACAGCTTCGGCTCGAGGTTCGGGACGCTGTAGCCGCAGACCGGACAGGCATGCTGGCTGGAAAAGACCCACTCTTCACGGCCCGGCTCGTCCAGGAAAGTGAGGCGGGCCAGACCGTTCGACAGCCGCAGCGCCGTCTCGAATGACTCCGCGAGCCGCTGGCCCGAATCGGGTCGCACTCGCGTCCGATCCACCACGGCCTCTATCGTGTGCTTGCGTTTCGGTTCGAGCGCGGGCGTGCCGTCCATGTCATAGATGCGGCCATCGACGCGCACCCGCACGAAACCTTGCGCGGCGAGGTCCTCCAGCACCTGCACGTGCTCGCCTTTACGATCGCTGATCAATGGAGCGAGCAGGGCGACCGCGGTGCCCTCGGGCAATTTCAACACCTGGTCGACCATCTGGCTCACCGTCTGCGCAGTCAGATCGATGAGATGGTCGGGGCATCGTGGAATACCCGCGCGTGCGAACAGCAGTCGCAGATAATCATAGATCTCGGTAACGGTTCCGACCGTGGAGCGCGGGTTGTGCGACGTGGCCTTCTGCTCGATCGCGATGGCCGGCGATAAGCCCTCGATGGACTCGACGTCGGGCTTGTCCATCATCGACAGGAACTGCCGCGCATAGGCGGACAGAGATTCCACGTAACGTCGCTGACCTTCAGCGTACAACGTGTCGAATGCGAGCGACGATTTCCCAGAGCCCGATAAGCCGGTGAGCACGATCAGCCGGTCCCGCGGCAAATCCACATCGACGCCTTTGAGGTTGTGGGTGCGCGCCCCGCGGACGCGAATCTGCTGCATCAGGGTCTTTATTTCCAGAAAACCATCGAGTGTACTCCCCACGGTCCTTTAGAATGTCCCCATTCACTTTGAGGACTGTCTATGGCGCGCGGAATCAATAAAGTCATCCTGGTCGGTCATCTTGGGGCGGACCCCGAGACCCGCGCCATGCCATCGGGCACCACCCTCGCCAATCTGCGCATTGCCACGAGCGAGAGCTGGCGTGACAAGCAGAGCGGCGAGCAGCAGGAGCGCACCGAGTGGCACCGGGTCGTGCTCTTCGGCCGGCTGGGCGAAATTGCCGCCGAGTACCTGAAGAAGGGCTCGCAGGTCTACATTGAGGGCAGCCTGCGCACACGCAAGTGGCAGGACAAGCAGGGCCAGGAGCGCTACTCGACGGAAATCGTCGGCAACGAAATGCAGATGCTGGGCGGCCGCGGCGGAGGCGGTGGCGGAATGGGCGGCGGTGGCGACTTCGACCGCGGCTCGAGCGGGGCCTCGGGCGGCGGGCGCACCGGACGCGGCAGCGGCGGTGGCGGTGGCGGTGGCGGTGGCGGCGATCCCTATCCGGATGAATATGCCCAATCCAGCGGCGGCGGCGGCGGCAAAGCCGAGGATTTCGACGACGATATCCCGTTCTAAGCGACTCATTTCGCTGGATTTTTAGCGATTCGGGCGATGCGGGGGCGCGAAAGCTTCGCGCGGGGGGCCCCGAGGCCTTAGAATTTGCGGCTTCCCCTATGGCCCGCCGTTACTTCATTAAGACTTTTGGCTGCCAGATGAACGAGTACGATTCTGCTCGCATGGCAGATGTGCTCCACGCCGGCGGCGACCTTTCGGCTACGGACAACCCCGCTGAGGCTGACGTGTTGCTGATGAACACGTGCTCCGTGCGTGAGAAGGCGCAGGAGAAGGTGTTCTCCCTGCTCGGTGAATGGCGCAAGTTGAAGGCCGAACGTCCCCACGTGGTCATTGGCGTGGGCGGCTGCGTAGCGAGCCAGGAGGGCGATGCGATCACAAAGCGAGCGCCGTTTGTGGACCTGGTTTTCGGACCACAGACGCTGCACCGGCTTCCAGACATGATCGCCGAGCTTCGTCGCACGGGTCGTTCCCAGGTCGACGTCAGTTTTCCGGAGATCGAGAAGTTCGATCGTCTGCCAGCGCCGCGCGCTGAAGGTGCCACGGCGTTTGTGTCCATCATGGAAGGTTGCAGCAAGTACTGCAGCTTCTGCATCGTCCCTTATACACGCGGTGATGAGGTCAGCCGGCCTTTCGACTCTGTGCTGGAGGAGATCAGGCAGCTTGCTGCCCAGGGTGTCCGTGAGGTCACTCTCCTCGGACAGAACGTAAACGCATACGCCGGCGCCATGTCGGATGGCGCTATTGTGGATCTCGCGACGTTGATCCATCACGTGGCGGCTGTGCCCGGTATTGAACGCATCCGGTTTACAACTTCGCATCCGCTCGAGTTCACCGACAGCCTGATCGAGGCGTATGCGAGCGTCCCGCAGCTTGCGAACCACTTGCACCTGCCGGTCCAGAGCGGCTCCGACCGGATTCTCTCCCTGATGAAGCGCGGGTACACCGTCCTCGAATTCAAGGAGAAAGTCCGCAAATTGCGCAAGGTGCGGCCGGATATCAGCGTGACATCCGACTTCATTGTCGGTTTTCCGGGTGAGAGCGAGCGTGACTTCAACTCCACGCTGGCACTCGTGCGCGACATGGACCTGGACCAGTCGTTCAGCTTCCTCTACAGCCGGCGTCCCGGTACTCCCGCGGCGTCGTTGCCCGACGAGGTTGAGCCTGAAGTCAAACAGGAACGGTTGACCCGGCTGCAGGCACAACTCGAGGCGCAGGCCAGTGCGATCAGTGAAAGGATGGTCGGCACCGTGCAACGCGTGCTCGTCGAGCGCGCGGCCCGGAAGAATGCGCACGAGCTCGCCGGGAGAACCGAAAACAACCGCTGGGTCAACTTTGCAGGTCCTTCCTCTTCAATAAATCAGTTCGTGGACGTGATGATCACGGAGCTCCGTGCGCACACGCTGCGCGGCAGGCTGCTCTCCTGAAAACTCCAGTCGTCTCCACCGCCGCTGAACCCTACAGGGAGCTCGAATTAGAGCCCTCCGACAACGCTCGGCTCGCGAATCTCTGTGGTCCGCTCGATGAAAACCTGCGTTTGCTGGAGACGCGGCTGAACGTGAAGATCAGTCGGCGCGGCAACACTTTTCGCGTCACCGGCGCCCAGGCGGAGCCCGGCGAGGACGCCTTGCGCGAGTTGTTCGACCTCTCCAAGGACGAGGAAATCACTCCCGAGCGGGTGCACCTGACCCTGCAGGAGCGTGAGTCGGGCCAGGTCGTGGGCGACCCACACCAACACGACAACGCGGTACGTGTGCCGCGCGGGTTGTTGCGTGCCCGTGGCACTCACCAGCGCGAGTACCTCGCACACATCCGCAAGGAGGATTTGTCCTTCGGCATCGGTCCCGCCGGAACCGGCAAGACGTATCTTGCCGTCGCCTGCGCGGTCGAGGCGCTCACCCAGGATCGGGTGCGCCGCATCGTTCTCGTACGTCCCGCGGTGGAAGCCGGCGAACGATTGGGATTCCTGCCGGGCGATCTGACTCAGAAGGTCGATCCGTACTTGCGCCCGATGTATGACGCGCTTTACGAGATGATGGGCTTCGATCGGGTTGCACGCTTCATTGAGCGCAATGTGATCGAAGTGGCGCCGCTGGCTTTCATGCGCGGCCGCTCGCTCAACGAGTCGTTCATCATCCTCGATGAGGCGCAGAACACCACGCCCGAGCAGATGAAGATGTTCCTGACCCGTATCGGCTTCGGCTCCAAGGCCGTGGTCACCGGGGATGTGACACAGACCGACCTCCCCGCCGGCAAGCTGTCGGGGCTCGCGCAGGTGATCGACATCCTGGAGGGTGTCGACGGTGTTGCATTCACCTTCTTCGATGCTCACGATGTCGTGCGCCACCCACTGGTGCAACGAATAGTTCGCGCCTACGAGGCTCGCGCGAAATGACCCTCTCCGTGGAGGTCCAGCGAACCGTCAGAAAGTGGGCACCGGCCCGAACCGACATTGCGACGTGGGCCCGCACGGCACTGGGGCGCAAGGCCACGGGACGTGAGTTGGGCGTGCGCGTGGTCGGGCCTGCTGAAAGCCGGCGCCTCAATGCGCAATATCGCGGCAAGGACAAACCAACCAACGTGTTGTCCTTTCCGGCCGTGCAATTGCCGGCAGGCCCGCAGTGCCCGCTCGGCGACCTGGTGATCTGTCCGGATGTGCTGCGGGTCGAGGCGCGTGAACAGCGCAAGAGCCTGCGTGCCCATTGGGCGCACCTGGTGGTGCACGGAACCCTGCACCTGGTTGGATATGATCACGAGGATCCCGCTGACGCGGATCGTATGGAGCGCCGTGAGATTGCTGTGTTGCGCCGTCTCGGCTTCCCGAACCCGTACCGGAGCTCATGATGGCTAAGGACCTCAACGCGACCGGTCGTTGGCTGAAGCGAATCACCCAGAGTTTCTCGGGCGAGCCCCAGGATCGCGAAGAGTTGCTGGGGGTGTTGCGCGAGGCCGGTGAGCGCGGGCTGATCGATTCGGAAGCTCTCACCATGCTCGAGGGCGTCCTGGAGGTGGGTGACCTCCAGGTTCGCGACATCATGGTCCCTCGCGCACAGATGGTGTGTGTACGGCGCGAGGACCCCTCCAGCGCGATCATGCCCATCGTCGTGGAGTCGGGGCATTCCCGATTTCCGGTGATGGATGGCGATCGCGATGACATCGTCGGGATCCTGTTGGCGAAGGATCTGCTGCGCCTGTGTATTTCCGATGAGGATGAGCGATTCGATATCCGTGAGTACATGCGCACGGCGGTGTTCGTTCCGGAGTCCAAGCGGCTCAACGTCCTGCTGAAGGATTTCCGGCGCAACCGCAATCACATGGCCATTGTCGTCGACGAATATGGCGGCGTGTCGGGACTGGTGACCATCGAAGACGTCATGGAGCAGATTGTCGGTGAGATCGACGACGAGTTCGATGTCGAGGAAGATGACCTCAACATCCGCAAGGATGCCGATCGGCAATACACGGTGAGGGGTGTCACGCGCATCGACGAGTTCAACGAGTATTTCGGCTCGAACCTGTCCGAGGAGGAAGGTTTCGACACCGTCGCCGGCCTGTTGATGAAAGAGCTGGGGCGACTGCCGAGGCGGGGCGAGTCCGCGAATATTGCCGGCTTCGAATTCCGCGTCGCGCGGGCCGACCGCCGCCGTATCGATGCGCTGCGCGTGGTGCCTCCGCGCGATCTCGTGCCGCCTGCTGAGCGGCTCCCCGGCAGCGAGTCCTGACCGGAATGAAAGTACGGCGCCTGACCGCGCTGGTTGCGGGCGCGCTGCTCGCATGCGCGTTCGCGCCACTTCAGTGGTGGCCGTTGGCCATTATTTGCCCCGCCGTCCTCATGTATCTGTGGGAAGGGGCGACGCCGCGCGAGGCCGCCTGGCTCGGCTTCTGCTTCAACGCCGGCACGTTTGCGGCGGGTACCTACTGGCTGTACGTCAGTCTCCATATCTTCGGTGAAGCGCCAGTGGCGATAGCGTTCGCCTTGATGATCGCCCTCGTTGCGATCATGGCGCTGTATCACGCGGCTCTGGGCTATGCGGTGGCGCGTTGGCTGCCGGAGCGCGGCGCCATCCGCTGGATGGTGGCGGTGCCGGCTGCCTGGCTGTTGGTTGAATGGTGGCGCGGCTGGTTCCTGTCAGGCTTCTCCTGGTTGTCCCTCGGCTACTCACAGACCGATACCTGGCTGTCGCGCTTCGCGCCGGTTGCCGGTGTGTACGGCATCAGTACCGTGCTGTTGGTCTGCGCGGGGGCGCTGCTCACGATGGTGCTCGGCACGACACGGACGCGGATCATTGCCGCGATCGTGTTTGTCGTGCCCTGGATCGCCGGTGCTGCCCTGGGATCGGTGGAATGGACGCACCCTTCCGGTCCGCCCGTGAGCGTGGCCGTGGTGCAGGGAGCGATTCCGCAGGACCAGAAGTGGCTCGAATCGAACCTGCAGACCACCCTGGACCTGTACCAGCGCCTGACGGAAACCACCTTGGGGACGCGGCTGATTGTCTGGCCGGAGTCCGCGCCGCCGGTGGCGGTCAATGAGATCGTCGACTACATCACCAACATCTACCGCGAGGCGCGCACACATCATTCCGCACTGGTCACGGGAGTGGTGCGCTTCATGGATGACGAGCACGGATACAACTCGATCCTGGCGCTCGACGATCAGCTGAGCTGGTACAACAAGGATCACCTCGTGCCGTTCGCCGAGTTCTTTCCCGTGCCGAAATTCGTGCGTTCCTGGCTGCGCCTGCACAGCCTGCCGTACTCCGATTTCACCCGCGGCGGCGACAATCAGCCACCCCTGCCGGCCGCGGGCCTGAGTCTGGGCGCAACCATCTGCTACGAGGATGCCTACGGCAGCTCCATGATCCGGGTCCTGCCCAGGGCGGACGTTCTCGTCAATGTGACCAATGATGCCTGGTTCGGCCATTCGAGCGCCCGGCACCAACACTTTCAGATTGCCCGGATGCGGGCCATGGAGGGCGGCCGGTACCTGATCCGGGCTGCCAACGATGGCATCTCGGGGGTCATCGGCCCCCACGGGGAGGTGGTTGCCCGGGCACCCGAATTCACCCCATACGTCCTCCAGTCTTCCGTGACGCCGCGCAAAGGCCTCACGCCTTACGCGACTGTTGGTAACTGGCTGATTGTGAGCCTTTGCACGGTGGCGCTGGCGATTGGGCTGCGGCTGAGGAATCATAGGGGCTTGCAGCCTGCGGGGCTTGCAGGCGGTACGGGCCCGCAACCTTGACCCCCCTCGTTCGTTCTATTTCGTTCTGTTTCGCCAAACCTCGGAGTCGAGCATGAGTGTGTCGCGCTGTCGTTCTGTCCTCATCTGCGTTTCCATAGCGCTGGCTGCCTGCTCAGGCAATACCAATGCCCAGAGCGCGCGCGCGCAGGCGCAGCCGGCCCAGGCGACCGCGAACGCTATCCCCACCGCCCCCGCGGTGGAGAGCACGATTCGTGCACTGCCGGACTTTTCCCCCCTGGTGGAGAAATACGGTCCCGCCGTCGTGAACGTGGAGGTGGTGGAGAAGGCACAGCCGCAAGGCGGACCGCAGGGCCTGTCGCCGAACGATCCTTTTTACGATTTCTTTCGCCGGTTCGGCATTCCGACGCCCGACCAGGGCCCGCGCGGTAACGCGCCGCCGGTCCGGGGAGCCGGTTCCGGATTTATCGTCAGCGCGGACGGGTACATTCTCACCAACACGCACGTAGTCGGTAATGCCGATGAGGTGACGGTGCGCCTCACCGATCGCCGTGAATTTCCGGCCAAGGTCGTGGGCGCCGATGAACGGACCGACGTGGCGGTCATCAAGATCACGGCCACCAATCTGCCGACGGTGAAGTTGGGTGACCCCTCGAAGATCAGGCCGGGCCAGTGGGTGCTGGCGATCGGCTCACCGTTCGGCTTCGAGAACAGCGCCACCGCGGGCATCATCAGCGCCACCTCGCGCTCGCTGCCCAGCGACAACTACGTGCCCTTCATTCAGACGGACGTGGCGGTCAATCCCGGTAACTCCGGCGGTCCGCTGTTCAATCTCGCAGGCGAAGTCATCGGTATCAACTCGCAGATCTTCAGCCGTACCGGCGGCTACATGGGTGTTTCTTTCGCCATCCCGATCGACGTGGCGCGTAATGTCGAGGACCAACTCGTCAAGTCCGGCAAGGTGGTCCGCGGTCGCATCGGGGTGACCATCCAGGATGTGAATGCGCAATTGGCCGAGTCGTTCGGTCTCGACCGGCCGCGCGGCGCCCTGGTGAGCTCGGTGGAAAAGGATGGTCCGGCCGCGAAGGCGGGACTGCAACCGGGCGATGTGATTCTGGCTGTCAACAACAAGCCGATCGAGCGCTACGGCGAGCTGTCGGGCAACATCGCGGCCATGAAGCCGGGAACGGACGCCACGCTGGATGTCTGGCGCGGTGGCAAGAAGATCTCGGTGACCGTGAAGATCACCGAGCTCAAGGAACAGCAGCAGAACGCGAAGTCCGGCGGCGGCAAGCAGAAGGAGCACGCCACCAACCAGGCGGCGCAGCTGGGTCTGACGGTGCGTCAGCTCGATGCGCAGGAGAAGGAGCAGGCTGAGACGCAGGGCAACCTCGTAGTCGAGGAAGTGACCGGGCCGGCGGCCTCCGCGGGTGTGCAGCCCGGCGACATCATCCTCGGAGTGAACGGCAAGCGCGTCAAGACGGTCACGGAGCTGCAGGAAGCGGCGAAGTCATCCGGCAAGAACGTGGCTCTGTTGATTCAACGCGAGGATGCGCAGATTTTCGTACCGTTGCGGATTCCTTGAGTCGATCGATGGACGAAATTTATGATCCGGCCGCGGTAGAAGCCGCGGCCCAGCAGCACTGGCGCGCGCTCGATGCGTACCGCTCGAAGGAAAACGATCCTCGTTATCCGAAGGGCAAGTACTACGTCTGCTCGATGCTGCCGTACCCCAGCGGCAAGCTGCACATGGGGCACATGCGCAACTACACGTTGAATGACGTCGTGTATCGGTTCATGCGCTCCTCCGGCTACAACGTGATGACTCCCATGGGTTGGGATGCGTTTGGCCTTCCCGCCGAAAATGCCGCCATCGACAAGAAAGTCGCTCCGGCCAAGTGGACGCGCCAGAACATCGCCGACATGAAGTCACAGTTCGCCCCCATGGGATTTGCGTTCGACTGGTCGCGCGAGGTGGCTACATGCGACCCGAGTTACTACCGCTGGAACCAGTGGTTGTTCCTCAAGATGTTGGAATCGGGCGTGGCCTATCGGAAGACCCAGATCGTCAACTGGGATCCCATCGATAACACCGTGCTCGCCAACGAGCAGGTCGTGGATGGCCGCGGCTGGCGTTCCGGTGCCATCGTCGAGAAGCGCGAGATTCCGGGTTACTACCTGGCGATAACCCGGTATGCCGAGGAGTTGCTCGACACGGTCAAGACCGGCCTCGACGGTTGGCCCACGCAAGTGCGCACCATGCAGGAGAATTGGATCGGCCGCAGCGAAGGCTGCGAGATCTCGTTCCCGCTGGCGCCCGATGCGCGCACGGACGGCGCCATCAAGGTCTTCACCACGCGCGCGGACACCCTGTTCGGGGTAACTTTCCTGGCCGTCGCCGCCGAACATCCCGTAGCGGTGGCGGCTGGCAAGCGCGATCCGCGTATCGCTGCGTTCATTGAAGAATGCGCGCGCGGCGGCGTGGCGGAGTCGGATCTCGCCACGCAGGAAAAGAAGGGCCTGCCGACCGGGATGCATGCGTTGCATCCGCTCACCGGCCAGCCTGTTGAGATCTGGGTCGCCAACTATGTGTTGATGGGCTACGGCGAAGGCGCTGTCATGGGCGTGCCCGCGCACGATGAGCGCGACTTCGAGTTCGCCCGCCGCAATGGCTTGCCGATCGTCCAGGTGGTGCAGCCCGAGGCCCCTGGCGTTTTCGATCCGGCGGCTGCGTTCACCGAGCACGGCATCACCATCCACTCCGGCGAATTCTCGGGCCTGCGGTTCCAGGCCGCCGTGGATGCCATCGCGGCGGCCCTGGAGACGAAGGGGCTGGGCAGGAAGCGTATTCAGTATCGCCTGCGGGACTGGGGCATTTCCCGCCAGCGTTATTGGGGCACGCCCATTCCGATAATCCATTGTGACGCCTGCGGCGTCGTTCCGGTGCCGGAACAGGATCTGCCGGTGGTGCTGCCGGAGGATCTGGTTCCGGATGGCAGCGGCAACCCGCTGAGCAAGGACGAGCGGTTTCTCGCCTGCAAGTGCCCCAAGTGCGGCAAGGACGCGCGGCGCGAGACTGACACGATGGATACGTTTGTTGATTCATCGTGGTACTACATGCGGTACTGCTGCCCCGATGCTTCGACCATGGTCGATGCTCGCAATGACTACTGGATGCCGATGGATCAGTACATCGGCGGCATCGAGCATGCGGTTCTGCACCTGCTGTATGCGCGCTTTTGGACCAAGGTCATGCGCGACCTCGGGCTCGTGAAGTTCAATGAGCCGTTCAAGCACCTCTTCACTCAGGGAATGCTGCTGGCTCACTGTTATTATCGGGAGGATCCGAGCGGCAAGAAACGCTGGTTCTATCCGGCCGAGGTTGAGCAGCAGTTCGATGAGCGCGGCACGCCGATCAGCGCCGTGGCCAAGGAAGACGGTCAGCCCGTCATCTACGGTGGCATCGAAAAGATGTCGAAGAGCAAGAACAACGTCGTCGAGCCCGGCACCTTCATTCAACGGTTCGGTGCGGATACCGCGCGTGCGTTTGTCATGTTTGCCGGTCCCCCGGATCAGAGTGCACCGTGGTCGGACGCCAGCGCCGAAGGCGTGCATCGCTTCCTCAAACGCCTGTGGTCGTTCTGTTATCAGAACCGCGAGCGGATCGCCGCCGCTCCCCCGATTGGCCCGCTCGACAGCGGTCTCAAGAAGGCTCGCCGCGAGGTGCATGTATTCCTCCAACAGGCTCTGAACGACTTCCAGCGGATCCAATACAACACAGTCGTGTCCGCGGCCATGAAGATGCTCAATACCCTCGATTCCGTGGGTGACGCATCGGTATTGCGCGAAGGCGTGAGCATCCTGCTGCGGACGTTGTACCCGATGACGCCGCACGTCGCCCACGTCCTGTGGGTGGAGTTGGGTTACGCGAAGGAATTCGGCGACCTGCTGGATGCGCCGATGGCGCAGCCCGCGGCGGACGCCCTGCGCCAGGATGAGATCGAGCTGGTGGTCCAGGTGAACGGCAAGTTGCGCGGGCACGTGACTGTCGCGGCGACCGCCGATGAGGCGGCGATCAAAGCGGCGGCTCTGGCGGACGAACACGTACAGAAATTCACAGGCGACAAGCCGGTTCGCAAAGTCATCTACGTGAAGGGCAAGCTCGTCAACATTGTCGTATGAACAGACTGTGGCTGATCGGAGTCGTGGCGATCTCGCTGGCGGGTTGCGGTTTTCATCTCGAAGGCCGCGCTCCGCTGCCCGCGTCGATGAAAACCGCATATGTGCAGGCCGCGGACATGCAGACGGACTTTGCGCAGAGCTTGCGCAAGGCGCTGCTCACTTCCGGCTCGCGCCCCCCGAACGACAGGAACGCCGCCTCATCCGTCGTCAACATTCTCAAGGATGATGTCGTTCGCCGGACGCTGTCGGTATCCGCGCAGAACAAGCCGAACGAATACGAGATTTCCTACAACGTCCGCTTCTCGGTGACCGCCGGCGACAAGGAGTTGCTCGCGCCGCAGGATATTTCGGCGGTTCGCAGCTACAGCTTCGATGAAACCCGGCTGCTTGCCAAGGAGCACGAGGAAGCCATTCTGCGCCAGGCCATGGCACACGATCTGGCCGATCGGGTCATCCGGCAACTGTCCAGCCTTTGAGCGCACCCAGGATGCCGGCAGCACCTGCTTCCGCGGATGGCGTGCTGCGCTTGAGCGGCATCGACCGTGTCGCGCTGGCCGTTGTCTTGAGCCGGTACGGGCTGACGTTGAGCTTGATCGCTCCGGAGGAAGTCATACCGGGATCGTATTGGGGTGAGAGCGAAGCAGGGCTCAAGGGTGACCGGTTGTACGCTCGACTCGACACGCCCGTGCACTCTGTGTTGCACGAGGCCAGCCACTACATCTGCATGACTCCCGAGCGCCGCTCTGGACTCGATCGCGACGCCGGCGGCGACGATCCCGAGGAGTGCGGAGTGTGCTATCTGCAGGTGTTGCTTGCCGACGAGCTGCTCGGCGTTGGCAGCGAACGGCTGATGTCCGACATGGACGCCTGGGGCTACAGCTTCCGACTGGGAAATACCCGCGCATGGTTCTCATCGGATGCCGAAGACGCTCGCGTTTGGCTAATCGATCACGGGGTGATCGACGCGAGCTGTCGACTCACGGGTCGGTTGCGCTGATACGGTCTATCCGCACTACTCCGCGAATCGATCCGTTGCCGTAATCAACTCGTGGATGTTGCCCGGCTCGAAGGCCGAGTGGCCGGCGTCCGGCGTGATCCTGAGGTCCGCTTCGGGCCAGGCGCAATGCAAGTCCCAAGCGCTCTTCATTGGGCACACTACATCGTAGCGGCCTTGCACAATGACTGAGGGGATCTTGCGGATCCGGCCCACGTTGTCGATGAGATGGTTGTCCGTCTTGAAGAAGCCCTTGTTGATGAAGTAGTGACACTCGATGCGTGCAAACGCGGCCGCGTAGTCATCTGCCTGGAATTTCGCAACGTAATCCGGATTCAAGCGCAGAAAGCTGGTGGCGCCCTCCCAGATCGACCACGTCTGCGCCGCTTGGCGCATCACCTTGGGGTCATCGCTGGTGAGCCGACTGTAATAGGCGCGGACCATGTCCGAACGCTCAGCCTCGGGAATCGTGGCAACGTACTGTTGCCAGAGATCGGGGTAGAGCGCGCCCGCGCCGTCGGCTCTTTGATAGAACCAGTCGATCTCCCACTTGCGCAGCAGAAAGATGCCGCGCAGCACCAACTCCGTCACCCGATCCGGATGTGTTTGCGCGTAGGCCAGGGCGAGCGTCGAGCCCCACGAGCCGCCAAATACCTGCCATTGTTTGATGCCCAGGTGCTCCCGCAGCTGTTCCATGTCCGCGACGAGGTGCCAAGTGGTGTTGTCCACCAGGTTGGCATGAGGCCGGCTCTTGCCGCAGCCGCGTTGGTCAAACAACACGATGCGGTACACCTGTGGATTGAAGAAGGTCCGCATCTTCGGATCGGTGCCGCCGCCCGGCCCGCCATGCAGGAACACCGCGGGCTTGCCATCCGGGTTGCCGCTCTCTTCAAAGTAGATTTCGTGCAGGTCCGAAACGCGCAGGAAACCTGTGCGAAAGGGCTCGATCGGGGCATACAACCCCCGGCGCTCGGTCTGGGTCATCAGTATTGATAGACTTCGATTTTCTCGGCACTCAATTCGTAGGCTGTTGCGCCGAGACGGGTGGATTTGCTGACCAGGTGCAATTTTCCGGTAATCCAGTAGGCATCGTAAATAGAATCGATGCCGGAGTGCTTGCCGGTATGTACGTATACGATTTGATTCGGCGGCGGCGGGGGTACGTGGATACACGAACCAAAATACGGCACCAGCAGAAATTCGCTCACTTCGCCGCTCTTGGCGTCATCGAGTGGGACAATAAATCCCGGCAGCCGCACCGTGCTGCCTTCCAGCGAGCGGTTGACGTTGAAGTCCTGCGCCTGCACGGCGGGCGGTCCCCCTTCGCCGCGGTAGTCGTGGACGGGAGGCGGGGCGATCGCGGTAAAGTGCGAGCGTTCGCCTTCGGGCAACAGCTCTTTCCAGTCGAGGTCGATGACGCGAGCCGATTTGGCTGGCGCGGCCTTCGCGGTCGTGGCTGCGGGCTTCGCCGCCAGGGACAGGAAAGCCGCGGTTGTCAGGAGCACCGCGAACGCTGCAGGACGCATTTTCATCGTGGGGCCGATCCTATCGCGACCCGGCCCGGACGAAAATCGCCACATCAGGGATAATTCGGGTTTTCAGACATGACGCCGTCCAAAACCGCATCTTGAAGCTCACGCCCGACGCACTTCCCGGACATCTCGAGCAGCAGTTGTTGCGTGCTTACCTCATTTCGGGGGACGACCCGCTGCTGAGCGGCGAAGCCGCGGATGCGATCCGTGCCGGTGCGCGCGCGAAAGGGTTTACCGAGCGCGACGTTCACTTCATGGAGCGGGGCTCCGATTGGGATGATGTGCGCGCGTCGTCATCGAACATGTCGTTGTTCGGCTCGCGGCGGCTGGTGGAAATCCGCATGCCCACGGGCAAGCCGGGCGTGGCCGGTGGCGCGGCCCTGGTCTCGATGCTCGAGATCGAGGATCGGGATACGGTGTACCTGATCATGACTCCGCGACTGGATCGGGATGTACAGAGCGCCAACTGGGTGAAGGCCGTGGAGGCGAAGGGCGCCGTCGTGCAGATCTGGCCGATCGATTCCGAGCGAATGACCCCCTGGCTTCGCGGCCGTGCGAAGCGCTTGGGACTGGACATCACCGCCGAGGGGTTCGAGGTTCTGGCGGAACGCACCGAAGGCAATCTGCTGGCCGCCCACCAGGAGCTCGAAAAGCTGAAGTTGGTCGCCCAGCCCGGGCAGATCACGGCGGATGCGATTCTCGCGAGCGTGGGCGACAGCGCGCGCTTCGACGTTTTTCAGCTGGGCGAGTCGGTGTTGGCCGGCGACACCGCGCGTGCGTTGCGAATGTTGGCGGGTCTTCGTGCGGAAGGCGTTGAAGCGGTTCTGGTTCTGTGGGCGCTGACAAAAGCGATGCGCGATCTCTGGGGGGCCGTGTCGGCCGCGCCGGGGGCCCGTCCCAGAGTGTGGGGCCGGCAGGCCGCCGCGTTGGATAAAGGTGCGCGCCGCGCTTCCCGGTTGCCGTTTTCGACGCTGGCTATCCGTGCGGGCCGCGCGGACCGCATGATCAAGGGACGCCTGTTCGGTGATGCCTGGGATGAGATGGCGCTTCTGGCGGCTGACATCTGTGGTCATCCCGCGTTACGCGCGCCTCGTTCCGTGATCAAATAGCCCGCGTCCATACAGGCACTTACGATGCAACCCATTGGTCTCTTTGGCGGCACCTTCGATCCGATCCATTACGGGCATCTGCGCACGGCCTTCGAGCTGTGGCAGGAGCTTCGGCTGACCGAAGTGCGCTTCATGCCCACGGGAAGCCCACCCCACCGGGAGCAACCGTATGCAACGCCGGAGATGCGACTGAGCATGGTGAAGGCGGCGGTCGCGAGCCAGCCGGCGTTCGTCGTCGACGACCGCGAGATCCGGCGCACCGGGGTGTCATATTCCGTTGATACTCTGGAGGAAGTGCGTAAGGAGTTTCCGGATCGCTCGCTGTGCCTGCTGCTGGGGATGGATGCATTTCTGGGTTTGCCGAACTGGCACCGGTGGCGCGAGCTTCTCGGTCTCGCCCATATCGTTGTTGCGCATCGCCCCGGGTGGCGAGCCCCGACGATGGGCCCGTTGGGTGAGGTCATGGTGGACCACGGCACGGGCACGATTCGTGACTTGCACGAGAACACCGGCGGGCGCATTTATGTGCACGCGGTGACTCAGCTCGAGATCTCGTCCACCGAGCTTCGACACCTCATCATCGCCGGACGCGATCCGCAGTATCTCGTTCCCGAGGAAGTCCGACAGATCATCCGGGATACGAGGTGCTATGCTCCCCGGCAGCGTTGATGTGGACCGCCAAACAGGAGAACCCGCTTAAACACATGATCACTCGTGCAAGACCGCGCCGCTCCCCGGAGCCGGAGCGCGCCACCCCACTGCAGGAAGTCGTAACCGCAGCGCTGGACGACATGAAGGCAGTCAATGTGAAGGTGCTCGATGTACGGGGGCTGACGGACATAGCCGATACCATGATCATTGCGTCCGGTAACTCCGATCGACACGTCAAGTCCATCGCCGACCGCGTCATTGACGACGCCAAGAAGTCCGGGTTCCGTCCCCTCGGTAAAGAGGGTGAGCGCGACGGCGAGTGGGTGCTCGTCGACCTCCAGGACATCATCCTTCACGTAATGTTGCCGCGCGTACGCGAGTTCTACGGACTCGAGCGTCTGTGGGATAACGGTGGTGCCGCAGTCGTTACGGCGCCTTCTGCGGCGCAGCCGGTTACTGTTAAGCGAGGACGGCAACCGTCCTAATGGGACGGGTACGAATAGTCGCGGTCGGCTCTCGAATGCCGAAATGGGTGCAGGAGCCATACGACGACTACGTGACCCGGCTCAGCGCTGGCCTGAAAGTGACCCTGACTGAGATCGAGCCAGGCGCCCGCAGCGCCGGTCGCGTCGCGTCCAAGGCCATCGCGACCGAGGGCCAGCGCATTCTCGCGGCGCTCCGTCCGAACGAATACGTCGTGGCTCTAGATGAGCGCGGGAAGGAGATGACCACCCGCGAGCTGGCCACGTGGCTGGCAACACGCTTGCAGGACGGCAGGGACATCGCGTTCTTGATCGGTGGACCCGACGGGTTCGCGCCGGATGTCCTGCAGCGAAGCGATTTCAAGTGGTCCTTGTCGCGGCTGACTTTCCCGCATGCACTGGTAAGGGTCGTGTTGGCTGAGCAGTTGTATCGCGCGCATGGCGTCCTGACGAATCATCCGTATCATCGGGACTGATGCAGCCCGTAATTTGCCTTGCCTCGAATTCGCCCCGCCGGCGCGAGCTCCTGTCCCAGATTGGCGTACCCCACATTGTCATGGCTGCGGACATTGACGAGTCGGTTCTTCCCGGCGAGCCACCTCGTCAGTACGTGACTCGACTTGCGCGTGAAAAGGCCCTTGCGGTGCGCCAAACCGGCCAGCCCCTGCCGGTGCTTGCGGCGGACACAACCGTTGTGGTGGATGGCCGGGTTTTCGGGAAACCCCGCGATCGGGCGGACGCGATCTACATGCTCAGTGAGTTGAGTGGACGCAGCCACGACGTATTGACAGCCGTCGCACTGGCCAGTAGCCGCGGTATCGGCGAGTGCTTGAACTCGAGCACGGTATGCTTCCGGAAGATTTCCGCGGAGGAGTGCGCTGCGTATTGGGAAACCGGCGAACCGCGCGACAAGGCGGGGGGGTATGCAATCCAGGGACTGGGCGCGGTATTTGTCGAGTCCCTGACCGGCAGTTACTCTGCCGTGATGGGTTTGCCGTTGTTTGAAACGGGGGAGCTGTTGCGATCAGCAGGCGTTGAGTACTGGAATGGCTCGAGCCAGGGTAGGGAACGCGCTTGAGCATCGAGATCCTCGTCAATGTGGCGCCCCGCGAAACGCGCGCCGCGATCGTCGAGAACGGGGTGCTCCAGGAGGTCTATGTCGAACGCACGAGCCGCCGCGGTCTGGTCAGCAATCTGTACAAGGGGCGCGTATCTCGAGTATTGCCTGGAATGCAGGCGGCCTTCGTTGACATCGGGTTGGAGCGCACGGCTTTTCTGCACGTAGCGGATATCTCGAACGCCCCTAACGACGACACAATCGTTCTGCCTGCAGTTGATGACATCCGTCGCCTGGTCAGCCCCGGAGACGACATTCTCGTGCAGGTCATCAAAGACCCGCTGGGGACCAAGGGTGCGCGGCTCACGACGTTCATTGCGCTGCCTTCGCGTTACCTGGTCTACATGCCTCGGGGCGATGGCATCGGCGTTTCAGCCCGCATTGATGATGAAGGTGAGCGGTTACGGCTCAAAGAGGCGGTCGCGGCTTTTATTCCTCCGAACGCGGAGGGCGGTTATATCTTGCGGACGGCTGCGCAGGGAGTGCCGGCGGAGAGCCTGCGGGAAGACATGGTCTATCTCGAGAAGCTGTGGCGGCACGTGCGGATGCGAGCGCTCGAGACTCAATCCGGTGGGATCGTTCACGCGGACCTCCCGTTGCCGTTGCGAGTGTTGCGCGATGAGTTGTCGCGTGGTGTCAGTCGCGTGCTCGTTGACTCGCAGCGCGATCATGCGGACATGGTTGAATTCGCGGCGGCGTTCATGCCCGATGCGGCCACCCGGATCGAGTTGTATGTCGGCCCGCGACCGATTTTTGATCTGCATGGCATCGAGGACGAGATCGCCAAGGCACTCGATCGGAAGGTCACGCTCAAGTCGGGCGGTCACCTGGTGATCGATCAGACAGAGGCCATGACGACGATCGACGTCAACACCGGCGCGTACGTCGGTCATCGGAATCTCGAAGAGACCATCTTTCGCACGAACCTGGAAGCAGCGGTCGCGATCGCGCGCCAACTGCGCCTGCGTAATCTCGGCGGCATCATCATCATCGACTTCATCGATATGCGCGATGAAGCACATCGACGCCAGGTCCTCGCGGCGCTGGAGCGGGCGCTCTCGGGCGACCGGGCACAGACGCACATTGTCAGCCTTTCGCCGCTCGGCCTGGTGGAGATGACCCGCAAGCGGACACGGGAGAGCCTGGAACACCTGCTGTGTGTTGCGTGTCCAACTTGCGAGGGGCGTGGGTTCGTGAAATCCGCGGAGACCGTGTGCCACGAAATCTTTCGCGAGATTGTGCGACAAAGCCGGCAGTTTACGAGCCGTGAGCTGCTGATACTCGCCCACCAGGATGTGGTGGATCGGTTGCTCGAGGATGAGTCGGCAACGCTCGCCGAGCTCGAGGCCCAGGTGGGCAGGCCGATCCGGATGCAGGTGGAGGCGCTTTACGGCGTCGACCAGTACGATGTCGTGCTGATTTAGGGTTCCGCGCCGCAGGCGCACGCCTCCGGCGCAGCCGACAAAGACCAGGCTTTTGGGCCGGGCCGCGTAGGCGGCGGCAAAGGAACCCGGGCTCCGCGCGGCCCATGCCACGCCAGTCAGCGAGGAGGCGCCTGTGGCGAAGACCGGCCCCAGTTCTGCCGCTCCGACCAGGAGCTGGCTTCGGGTTGCCCTGCTGGGCACTCTGGGCGTGGGCGCCATCACCGCTCTCCTGTTGTTCGCGTACGAGCTGGCACTCGCCCAGGTGCCGCAGCATCGCGCCGCGCTCGAGCGTCTCGTGCGGGGACAGACAGGCCTCGACGTTCGTTTCACCGAGCTGGGCTTGCGATGGGGTTGGTATGGCCCTGAAGCTGTGTTCCGCCACGTTGAGCTCGACGAGCCGGGTTCCGCTGATGCGCTGCTGCGCGCACCCGAGCTGGTTGTTGGTTTCGATGCCTGGCGCACCGTCCGCAGCGGCCGTCCCGAAGCCGGTCGCATAGAGCTCATCGCTCCCGAAATCGACTTCTCCAGCCGCTCATCGAGGCCCGCTGTTCGATTCGGTGGTGCGACTGTCCGCGCTGGCACTTCAGTATCGTTGGAATCATCGGCGCTGGGGCGTGTGGCGGTGTTGCAGCGCTGGCGTGGTGGCCGCATTGACATCGAGGGTGGCACGGTACGTCTGCCAGCCTCGAGCGGTACTAACCCGCTGAGTGTACAGATACGCCGGGCAACATTGCGTCGCTCCGACGATGCATGGACCGTGGCTGGTCTCCTGTTTCTGCCCGACCGAGTCGGGCGCAGCGCCCGTATCACGATGGACGTAAGAGGTGACCTCAGCCAACCGTCCGCTGTGAGCGGGTCCCTGCGTTTCGAAGCCAAGCGGCTGTTGTTCCCAGGCTCGCGCGACTTCTTCGCGGCCCTCCCCCAAGTCGCGCGTTTCCTGCCGCGTGGTGGCCACGGTGATGCGACGGTGGCCCTGAGCTTTGAGCAGGGCGAAGTCGTGAAGGCGCACGGCGACGTTCACGCCGGTGGCTTGGTATTCGATGCCTTAGACACGACTAGTGCCGGTGGCACTGCGGCCAATGGCGCCATTGCGGACCATCGCGCGAGTCCAAAGCCGTTGGTCCTGGACCGCCTGATCGGCAACTGGAAAGCCGATCGCCTGGGGTCGGGCTGGCGTGTGCGCGTCGACTCGCTGGATCTCGAGAAAGGCGATCATTTCGGGTCGCTGACTGTCGATACCAGCGTCTCTTCGCAGCCGGATACGCCCGGCCGTTGGATTCGCGGTAGTTTGGACCAGGCACCGCTCGAATCCGTTCTGGCCATTACCCGATGGCTGACACCGCACTTCGATCTCGCGGGTGTCCATCTCGAGGGTACGGCTCGAAGTCTGAAATTCGACTGGGCCTCTGGGCGCGTGGCAGGTCAACGGTTACGCACCTCCGCGAAATTGGAAGACGTCTCGCTGACACCGCGATCAAAGGACTATGTTCTCGGCGGCCTGAATGCTCGAGTCGACGGTAGTGAAAGCGACCTCACTATTGACGTCCAATCGCGCACGGCGGGATTGGAGTTGACGCAATCTCAGCAGCAACCTCTTGCAGATGTGCACGTGTCTTCGACGTTGCATGTCGGTGTCAATCGTGAGGGGTGGAAACTCGAGACGGATGCGTTTGTGTTGGAACATCAACGCGCCAGCTTGAACCTCAGTGGCTCACTGACGGGGGGATTGTCGGAGCCTCGGATTCAGGCGAGAGGGACGCTCACTGGCGCCGATATCCCCTTGGTAATCCGCCTGCTGGGCGATCACACCGCCGAGGCCTTTGGGGCCGCCGCTTCGCGCCTCACCGCTGGCCGAATTCAAAATGCCGAGTTCGCGTTGCGCGGACTCGTCAGCGATCTACCGTTTGGGGGGCCTCGGGACGGCTTCACAGGTTCGCTGACTCTGCGAGACGCGATCCTCTCCGGGGGGGATCTTTGGCCCGATGCGAAAGGCATCGACGCGCGCGTCGAATGGCGGGGTGCGAGAATACAAGCGACGATCGAAGCAGGTAGCGCGGGTCTGTTCCAACTGGCCTCTGCCAAAGCTGCATGGGGCGCCGACGGGCAAAGCGCGACTCGCCTGACAGGCCATATCAACGGCCGTGTGGAAGACGCGATTGCCTGGGTCCGCAGTCACCCGCAGTTGCAGGAATACGCCCCCGATGTCGGACAAATCGAAGCCCGGGGCGACGCTTCGTTCGACTTTAGCGTCTCAGTGCCCCCCGACATCGATGCGCGTGTTCCCTCCGTTTCACCAGATGTGCGAGGTGCCGTTCAACCTCAACTGATGGCTCGGGTCTCGACATTCCTCGATGGTGTCAGCGTGCAGGCGATTTCGGGACTGCCACCGCTGGAGGGTGTTACTGGCTCTTTCGTGTTTGACGAGGGGAGGCTGCAGCGTTCAACGCTGACCGGCTCTTGGCTAGGGGGGCCTGTAACGCTGCACGTCGGCGAGCACCGGGAGAAGGTGACTCGAGTGCTGGCAGTGCAGGCACAGGGCACGCTCAACGCTCACGAGTTGGCGGCCCTGGTAAACGCCACGGGGGGCGTGGATGGCACCACGGACTGGAGTGGCGAGTTGGCGTACCTGCGGACCGAAGGTTCCCAATCTCCTCGATGGCACATGAGGGCGGACTCCAACTTCCTCGGCGTCGTCAGCTCCCTACCGGTGCCTTTCACAAAGCGCCCTGAGATGGCAATCCCAGTGCATATTGAAGTCACAGGCTCAGACGATTCAGCACAGCTGCGCGGCAGCCTTGGCGACCGGATGCGCGCGTTGTTGGCCTTGAAGCGAAAATCCGTGGTGGGATGGGCTGTCGATAGAGGCTCTGTGCGGCTCGACAGTGGGCTGCCGGTGTTGCCCGCGGACCGCTTGGTGATGGTGCACGGCCGATTGAGTGAACTGGATCTACCGGCCTACGCCATCGCATGGCAACAGCTCCGGCAGGACTCGCTGCCGACCCTCCGGGCGCAGGTCGTTGCGACCCGGATGTGGGTCGGCGGTCGCCGCTACGACGAGGTCTCACTGCAAGCGCAGAAAACCAGCGCTGGAACCAACTTGTTACTCGATTCGGCGGCAGTCGCGGGGATCGTACGGTGGCCGGCGCCTGGGGTGAACGCGCCGAGTGGGGGTGCCCCAGCGGAGTCACAGTCCGCGGAGTTGCATTTCACGCGGTTCGAGCTGCCTGGCGACAGTAGCCCGGCGGAGGGCCTCGGGTTGGTTGCTGCGCTCGGACCTTCGGCGGTGCTTGCAGTCGACGAGTTGAATTGGCGGGGTCGATCCCTGGGCCGGCTCACCGCAACGATGAATTCCCGTGACTCGATTGTCTCGGTCGACGACGCCCGACTGGTTAACGGCACTCAGGCTGCCTACGGCACGCTGCGTTGTCAGACAGCCATGCCAACGTGTCGTCTCACCTTCACCGTCGATAGCACCGACGCCGCGGCCTCACTCGAAGACTTTGGCTTCAAACCCGACCTCACCGCCAGAACCGCCTCGTTGAGCGGTGAAGCTGAGTGGCGGCCGGGCACCGGCCAACCGTGGTTCGTCGGCGTAAAAGGCACCCTCACCATGCGCTTGGCCGACGGCACCCTCCGGCCGGCCGGCCAGGCCAACGGCAACACGCAATCTGCCGATGCACGTGCCGGCGCCGACAGCGTGGTCGCCCATGGCGGTTCGGACTCAGTGTCGGACGCCCGGGTACCCACCGCGTCCGCCGCGGGCGAGGGCCTTTGGGGCCGCACCCAGGCCGCGTTGGGTGCTGATGGTGAGCGGTCGCAACACTTTGCCTTGCTTGCCGTGCCGGCCCTGGTAAGCGCATTGGACGCGCCTGGCGCTGCAGGGGCCTCGCTCACCCAGGAGCAGCCGGAGCTTCACTTTGATCACCTGGAGGCCGATTTCGAGTTGGCCGACGGTCAGGCCACCACGTCGAATCTGCACTTCGACGGTGACGCCGAAATCCTGATGCGCGGCCGGATTGGCATCGTTTCCCGCGATTACGACCAGCAAGTCTGGCTGCTGCGGGGCGAGGAGCGCCTCCCGGCGGCCGTCCGGCGCTTCGGGGCGACGCCTAGGGTTGCTGCTGCGTGGCTGTCCCTGAGGGATCTGTTTGGCGGCATTGGCTCGGAGGACCGCTCCCGGGCCGTCCTGCGCTTGCAAGGCACGTGGGACGACCCGATGGTAGTCACAGAGAACTGAAGCGCGCCGGCGGCCATTAATCCAGACCGGCTTCTGGCCACTTCCTGTACATTTTTGCCCATGAGTGCCATTGCAGCGATCCAAATGACGTCCGGTCCCGACGTGGCCGCCAATCTCGAGCAGGCGCGACCTTTGCTGGAGGACGCTGCCGCGCGGGGTGCCCAGTTGGCGGTCCTGCCGGAAAACTTCTCTTTTCTGGGCCTGAGGGACACTGATAAACGCGAAGTGGCGGAAGCCGAGGGCTCAGGTCCCGTGCAGGACTTTCTGTCCGCGATCGCCAGCAAGCTGAAGTTGTGGATCGTCGCCGGAACGACCCCCATAAGGGCACCTGGCGGAGACGGCCGTGTAGCCGCTGCCTCGCTCGTCTACGATGCTGCCGGCGAACGGGTCGCGCGCTACGACAAGATCCACCTCTTCGATGTCGATATTCCAGGCAAGGCTGAGAAGTATCGCGAGTCCGCCAACGTGGCACCCGGCTCGCGGATCGCTCTCGTCGATACGCCGGTCGGCAGAGTCGGGCTGTCCGTCTGTTATGACATCCGCTTCCCGGAGTTGTTTCGTCGTCTGAGCGCCGCGGGCGCGCAGATTCTCACGATCCCATCGGCGTTCACGGCTCCAACGGGCCGTGCCCACTGGGAAACGCTGTTGTGTGCCCGCGCCATCGAAAATCTGTGCTATGTCATCGCGCCGGCGCAATCCGGTTTTCATCCCAACGGGCGCGAGACCTACGGCGACAGCATGGTTGTTGATTATTGGGGCCGCATCGTGCAGCGACTGCCACGCGGCCGCGGTTGTATCGTCGCGCAGGTCGATCTGCGGCGCCAACAGGAAACCCGTCAGAACTTCCCGGCGTTGCAACATCGCGTCTTCGCAGGAGAATGAGCGTTGAGTGAATCCATTGATGCTTTGAGTATCGCGCGCAACTTGATTCTGCAACCCAGCGGACTGGACAACAGCCGACTGGACCGTGTGTTCGGTGAAGTTCTCACCCACTCGGTGGACTTTGCGGACCTGTATTTCCAACTGTCCCACGAAGAGGCCTGGTCCCTCGAGGACGGCATCGTCAAGGACGGCAGCGCCAGCATCGAGCAGGGCGTTGGCGTCCGTGCACTGTCGGGCGAGAAGACCGGCTTTGCGTATTCCGATGAGATCGTACTGCCCGCGTTGCAGGAAGCATCCCGCGCCGCACGCGCCATTGCCGTGCAGGGTGGCGACAAACAGGTCAAGGCCTGGGAGTCGAAGGTCGGGCACTCGTTGTATCTGCCCGGTGATCCCAGTGTGGGTCTTACGGATCAGCAGAAAGTTGAGTGGCTGGAGCGCGTCGATCGCGAGACGCGCAAGTTGGATCCGCGTATCGTCCACGTGACAGCCAGTGTTACCGCGGTGCACGAAGTGGTCCTGATCGCAACCAGCGACGGAGAGCTCGCTGCGGACGTGCGTCCGCTCGTGCGTTTCAACGTGTCAGTGCTCGTCGAACAGAATGGACGCCGGGAGCAGGGCTACTGTGGAACCGGTGGTCGTTTCTCGCTGGCCGATCTCGTGACGGGCGACAAGCCGCTCGCTCTCGGGCGCGAGGCCGTGAGACAGGCGCTCGTGAATCTCGAAGCGAAACCCGCGCCGGCCGGCGCGATGACGGTCGTGCTCGGGCCGGGCTGGCCGGGCATTCTTCTGCATGAAGCGATCGGACACGGCCTGGAAGGGGACTTCAACCGCAAGGGTACTTCCGCCTTCGCCAACCGCATCGGCGAGCGCGTCGCCGCCCCGGGCTGCACGATCGTCGACGACGGTACCCTGGCGCGGCGCCGTGGTTCCCTGAACATCGATGATGAAGGAACGCCGACCCAGTGCACGACCCTCATCGAGGACGGCATTCTGCGCGGCTACATTCAAGACAAGCTCAATGCCAGGCTCATGGGCGCGAAACCTACCGGCAACGGCCGCCGGGAGTCGTTCGCTCACTTGACGCTGCCCCGGATGACCAACACGTATATGCGCCCAGGTCCGCACGATCCCGAGGAAATCATTCGCTCCGTGGAACGCGGTATCTACGCGGTCAACTTCGGCGGCGGCCAGGTTGACATCACTTCGGGAAAATTCGTGTTCTCGGCAAGCGAGGCCTACGCCATCGAGAATGGCAAGCTGGGCGCGCCACTGAAGGGGGCGACCCTGATCGGCAACGGGCCCGATGTGCTCACGCGCGTGAGCATGGTCGGGAACGACCTGAAGCTGGATGATGGCGTGGGTACCTGTGGCAAGGATGGGCAGAGTGTTCCCGTCGGTGTCGGTCAGCCCACCTTGCGAATCGACGGGCTCACCGTCGGCGGAACGGGCTGAAAGGCCGCAAACGCCCCAGAAATCCCCTCTCGTCAGAACCAACATGTTGGTTCATAGTTCGCGTGCGGATTGGGGCGGGAGGCTCCAGTGAGACATCGCAGTCCCGCATGCGATCAACTCATGCTGCGCGAGGGACTCGCGATCCGTGCACCGAGCAGACAGCGAGTGGTCTTCGCGCCACTCGCTGTCTGTAAGGGCAGACACCCATCACGCGACTGGCGCCGTTTCCCGGTCACATGTGACGCATTTGTGTCAGTTGTGCTCGTTGTTCGTGCACGCGCTTTCGAACATAATTTTTGCACGGCGTGAACGTGCATCTTTTTTCGATGTCTGTCCGAGTGGGCATTCTTAAGATGTGACGGGGTGCACGCCGCGCCGCTCGTTAGGTCCGTAGCTTGCTCGGACGTTCTCGTTCCTACTTTCAGTTGAGGATTTCATGATGGCAACCGACGGACTCACCGAGACCCAGAAGCTGCAGATTCCCCAGGACCTGGTGAGCGCCCTCGGTCAGCACAAGCCGAAGACGGACTTCGGGATCGAGGCTCTCAAGCCTTCATTCTTCGGACGCCTGATGGAAAAGCTGATCGGGCCCAAGAATTAGTATCCGATGAGTTCCCGCCAAGGCACGCGTCAGGCTACGATGGGGCATGACGCGCACCGGAAAGCAGCGCCTATCGCGCCCTCTCTATGAGGGTCTGCCCTGGATCTACGTGGCGGGTGGGGTTGTCGCCCTCGCATTCAGCTATTTCTGCCCTTACCGGGGGCTGAGCATCCCAATCAGCCTGATAGGCTTGCTGGCGGTGCTGGGAGGGGTTGTCGTCCTGCTGCGCCGCCGCGATTACCGCGCGATGCGTTCCGAATACGGTCAAGCTGATCCGACACTCCGTGATCTGGGCGGCGAGGACTGAGGGGCGCCGTGCCCGAGCCCGCGAGGGCTGACTACTCGAGCTGCTCCTCATCGACCACGCCGGTGTCCACGACTCCAGTCGAGACATGGACGCCTGGCACCGTGTCCGTCATGGCAGCGCGGGTTCGCGCCATCCGCTCATCCACATAGATCAACTCATGCTTGCCGATCACAACGACGTCGCCGTCGTTTAGATAGTGGCGCCTTACGCGCTTGGACTTCACGTAGATCCCGTTGGTGCTGTTCAGATCCTCAACCACGCTCGAATGCATGGTTGTGATGATCTGACAGTGATGTCGGCTCACGAAACGGCTGTCGATCTGCAGGTCATTGTCCGGCGTGCGGCCGACGATGATGCGGCCGACGCGGAGCATTCTTTCCTCGACCGTTCGGCCATCAGTGGCAACGAGCAGTCGGCCATGTACGGGCGCCTCGTCGTCTGCAGCACCAACGGCGTCTCCTGGCTCCGGTTCTGATGGATCCGCACCGCCAACTCTGACAGTGCCTGCACGTTCGGCAGCGGCGCGCGATTCCGACGCTTTCACCTGCAGCGCATTCCGCGCTGAGTACTCGACCCACTGCAACTCTTCGATGGCCTGATGGATGTCCGCCATCGTGACTACATCGCGGTCCGCGGTGAATGCGGCCATCATCGCAGTGTCACACAGCGTGTTGACGAGACGAGGCACGCCGCCGGTGTATTTGAAAATCTCCTGGAACGTGTCTTCAGAGAAAATCTGCCGGTCGGCGCCGCCGGCCACTTCCAGTCGATGCTGGATATAAGCGCGCATCTCCTGCGCGGACAGCGTCGTCAGGTGAAACCGCAAGCGTATTCGCTGCGTGAGCTGAATCAACTCCGGCGCATCGAGCTTCTCGTTGAGCTCGGGCTGCCCGGCGAGGATGATTCGCAGCACCTTCTCCTTGGTGGTCTCCACACCGGAGAGCAGGCGAATCTCCTCCAGAACGCGCATCGACAGGTTTTGCGCCTCATCGACGATGAGCAGCACCTTGCGCCCCGCGGCGTACTGCTCGATGAGGAAATTGTTGAGTGTCGCAATCAGCTCCGCCTTCTTCATCTTGAAAGGCGAAAAGCCGAACTGAACGAGCACCGCCTGCAGGAAATCGACCGCGGACACCTGTGTCTGGTTGATCTGGGCGATCACCACGTCCGATTGGATTTCCTTCAGGAACGACTCAATCAGCGTGGTCTTGCCCGAGCCGATCTCTCCGGTGATCACGACGAAGCCGTCGGTGAACCAGATGGTGGATTCCATGTACGCCTTGGCGCGGGCGTGCTGCTTGGAGAGATAGAGAAACTGCGGGTCCGGACTCAGTCGGAACGGCAGCTCCTTCAATTTGAACGGATCGAGGTACATGCGTGCTCTTTGTCGGGAGCCGGGTGGCCGGCGCGGTTGTTGGTTGGCGTGCAGTCACCGGTCCATCCGGCGGTCGCTTTTCCCTGCGCCCCAGCGGTGAATCTTAAGGGATGCCCACCCCGGGCGCCAATTGTGCGAGCAACCGCCGTGCCCGTCGGTCCCGCGCCCCCACGGATGTCTCGACCAGCGTGCAATGACCGATCTTGCGGCCCGGCCGCGGCTGTTTACCATAGTCATGAAAGTGCAAGCCGCTTTCAGCGAGCAGTGCTTCGCGGGGCGGCAGAGTCCCTATGAGGTTCAGCATGGCACTGTATCCACGGGGCCGGGGGGACCCCAGGGGCAGATCCAGGATCGCCCGCAGGTGGTTCTCAAACTGGCTGGTGACGGCTCCCTCAATGGTCCAGTGCCCTGAATTGTGCACCCGGGGGGCCATTTCGTTCGCCAGCAGCCTGCCTCCCCGCACGAAGAACTCGATTGTCAGGATCCCCGTATAGCGGAAGTGCTTCAGCACCTTCTCCAGGTAGCCGGCTGCCAGCCGCTGCCAGCGGGGTGGACCGTACGGTGCCCGCGTGAGACGCAGGATCCCTTCGGAGTGAACGTTGCCGTTCAAGGGGTAGATCACGACTTCGCCACGAGGGCTTCTCGCCCCAATGATGGACACTTCGCAGTCGAACGGAATGAGCTCCTCGTACAAAAGCGGTGCGGCGCCCAATTGCTCCCAGGCCTTCTGCGCGTCCTCTGGTGTCCGTACCACGGCTTGCCCTTTGCCATCGTATCCCAGTCGTCGTGTCTTGATGACTCCAGGAATACCCACGTCTCGCAAGGCACGTGTGAGCTGTGCCCGCGTGCTGACGGCCATCCAGCGCGTTGTTGGGATCCCGAGGCGTTCAAACAGCTTCTTCTCGCTGACACGGTCCTGTGCCGTCGCCAGTGCAGGAATCGGAGGGGCGATTCGCGTGTCACCCGTTAGGGCGCGTAATGCATCCACCGAGATGTTTTCCCAGTCGAATGTCACAACCTCGGCACGCTCCGCCAGCTCATCGAGCAGTCGGGCCTCGGTGAATGCGCCGTTGAGCATGGGCGCGACCTGTCCCGCCGGTGCATCTTTCGACGGATCCAGAAACAGGAAGTCCAATCCGAGGGGATAGCCCGACAACGCCAGCATCCGGCCGAGCTGGCCGGCGCCCACGACACCTACTGTCATACTTTGTTGATCGTTCTTGGATCGGGAGTTTCGAGCACGCCGGCGGTCTGTCGCTCACGGAAAGCTTCGAGCGTGCCGCCGATCTTCGGGTATTTGTTGGCGAGTATGGCGGCAGCACAGAGTGCCGCGTTGGTTGCTCCCGCAACGCCTATGGCGAACGTCGCCACGGGAACTCCCGCCGGCATCTGTACGATCGATAACAACGAGTCCAGGCCGCCCAACGTCTTGGACTGGACGGGGACACCCAACACCGGCAGGGTCGTCTTGGAGGCCGTCATTCCGGGCAGATGGGCGGCTCCGCCGGCCCCGGCAATGATGACTTCGATGCCGCGCTCCCGGGCGGTGGAGGCGTATTCGAACAGCAGGTCGGGAGTCCTGTGCGCCGAGACAACGCGCACTTCGTGTGGGATCGACAATTTCCCCAGCATATCGGCAGCCGACTGCATTGTGTCCCAGTCGGACGTGGAGCCCATGATGATGCCGATGAGTGGTTTCATCTGAATATTGTATCCTAACGGGGCAGGGTACCTCAGCGAGGTACATCAGCCTCAAACAGCGCGCGCAGCGCACGAAACAGCTCGCGACCGGCGGTCCCCTGGCCGCCTCGTTCCCGCTCGGACTGGGCGGCACCGATCAAGCGCAACCATTGCGCCCGCTCGAGACCTGGGCGCCAGCGTTCGAGCTCGTCGAGCGCGGTGGGTCCCTCGAGCACGAGTTTTTCGCGCCACGCTTCCAAACGTTTGAAACGCTCGGCCTCCACGGCCGATCGACCGGTTCGGGCCGCGAGGGCCGCGCGAATGGGCTCGGGATCGATTTCCCTCATCAGCTTCCCGATGTACTGCCGCTGGCGCGCTCCACCGCCCCGGGAAGGTGTCCGGCGCGCTTCGCGGACGGCCTCGACCAGGATGTCCGGCAGATCGAGCGCAACCAGCTCCGCATCACGTAATTCGATGAGCTCCTCGCCCAGATCCTGCAGCGCATGCGCTTCCCGCTTGCGCATGCTCTTGCTGGGCTTGTCGTATTGGAAGCGGTCGTCGTCGTCGCGGTCTGCCAAGTTTTCTCCCCTTCGGCCTTGCAGTAGGCCCCGGCTGCTACAATTGTGCCTCACTACCCGGTAGCTCAAGCAGGCGTGATGCAACTCGAGGACGTAGTCAAATTTGTGCTGGAGGAGGCGGCGCGCCAGGGCGCAACGCAGGCTGCGGCGGATGCGAGCATAAACCAGGGACTCGGCGTTACCGCACGTCTCGGTGAGGTGGAGACCGTCGAATACCAGCGTGACCGGGGATTGGCTGTCACCGTTTATTTCGGGCATCGCAAGGGCGCGGCCAGCACGGCGGACCTGGGTATGAAAGCAGTGCGGGAGACGGTCGAAAAAGCCTGCACGATTGCGCGTTACACCGCGGAAGACCCCTATGCCGGGCTCGTCGACCCCGAAGCGCTCGCCACAGACATCCCCAATCTCGACCTCGATCATCCGTGGGATCTGCCGCCCGAACAGGCTATCGAGCTCGCGCTGCGGTGTGAGGCGGCAGGCCGCGCCGTCGACACCCGCATCACCAATTCCGAAGGCGCCACGGTCAATTCGAACCGTCACCTCGGCGTATACGGCAACTCTCTCGGCTTTCTCGCCGGTACCGCGGGTACCAGCCACTCAATCAGTTGTTCTCTGATTGCACAGCACGCGGATGAGATGCAGCGCGACTATTGGTACAGCAGCGCGCGGGATGCGACCGAGCTCGAGACGCCGGAGTCGATCGGTCGCCGCGCCGGCGAGCGAGCGGCTGCCCGCCTGGGGTCGCGTAAACTGACGACTCGCAAGGCTCCTGTTGCCTATTCGCCTGACATGGCACGCGGCCTGTTCAGACACTTCATCGGCGCGATCCGCGGCGCGAGTCAATATCGCAAAGCCTCCTTCCTGTTGGACGCGGCCGGCAAGGAGGTTTTTCCCGCGTTCCTGCAGATGCAGGAGCGCCCGCACATTCTCAAGGGGCTCGCGAGTGCTCCCTTCGATGGGGAAGGCGCTGCAACCCATGATCGCGACCTGGTCCGCGACGGTGTCCTGCAGGGCTATGTGCTGGGAAGTTACTCCGCGCGCAAGTTGGGACTGAAGACAACCGGCAATGCCGGTGGTATCCACAACCTGATTGTCGCGGCTCCGGGCAAGGCGTTGGACATGCCGAGCTTCCTCGCCCGGATGAAGACGGGGCTGTTGGTTACGGAAATGATGGGGCAGGGCGTGAACGGCGTGACAGGCGACTATTCGCGCGGCGCCAGCGGCTTTTGGATCGAGGACGGCGTCATCGCCCACCCGGTGCATGAAGTCACGATCGCCGGCAACCTGAAGGACATGTACAAGAACATCGTTGCGATCGGCAATGATGTGGATGTGCGGGGCGGGATTCGCACCGGCTCGGTGTTGATCGGCGAGATGACGATCGCCGGCAACTAGCGTTCAGCGCGGCGGTATGCGCAGGGCGAAGGTGTCGGCAGTGCCGCTCGGTGCGGCCTGTGGATCCTCGATCAGGTCCCGCAGCGTGAGCTCGCCGCAATGCGCGCGCCGCTGGGCATCGAGCTCGGCAATCAATCGATCCACCGGCGCAATGACCGCATCCTGCGGCGGCAGGTGCCCGCTGCGCAGGTTGCGCGCCATTTCCAGGATGTCGTTGATTCCTATGCGGCCGATATCCCGGGCGCACAACAGCTCGGAATCGTCGGAAACCTTGATGAGTCCGCCGCGCTCCAGCGCGCGTGCCATCTTCGCGACGGCAATGCCTGGAAGTCGCAACTGGCGTGACATTCGATTGAGGGTCCAGCGCTTGCCGCCCGTCAGGTGCATCTGACCGACCAGGTACATCAGCTGCAACGCCAGTCGTTCCAACTCCACGCACGACAGTCGCAGCTCCTGGGTTCCGATCCGCAGGTAGGTCGGATTCTGGATGTAGAACGACAACTGCGCGCCGGCGAGCAGAATCAGCCAGCCCAGGTAGGTCCACAGCAACGCGACGACAATGATCGCAAAGCCGGCGTACACGATCGTCAGGCGTGTCGCATGGACGACGAACGCCGTGAACATCTTGCCCACGGCGGCCCAGAGAAAGCCGCCGGCCAGCGCGCCGATCAGGGCGGGTCGCCACTGTACCCGTGTGTTGGGTACAAACATGTACATGCCCATGAAGAACACTGTCACCATGACGTACGGTGAGATTGCGATCGCCGCATCCGGCAGTCGGTCGAGGACCGGCATTCTGGCCACTTCCTGCACCGGGGTGCTGTTCATGGTCGCATGCGACAACCCGATGAAGGCCACGAGCACCAACGGACCCACGACGAGCAGTGACAGGATCTCAACCACGCGACGTCCGAAGCTGCGAGGTCGTTCGACCCGCCACAGGTAGTTGAAGCTGTCCTCGACTTTCTTGACCGTGTCGAGCAGTGTCCAGGCGAGCAGCGCGAATCCCAGCGAGCCCACGATGCCGCTGCTGACATTATCGGCGAATTGCATCACCCGCGCGGTGAGTTGGGTGGCCGAGTCGGCGCCCACCGGACGGAAGAATTCGTAGACGATCGGCTCGAGGTCGTGGTGTGCGCCGAAGACCTTGAGGATGGCGAAACTGAAGGCGAGCAGGGGGATCAGAGACAACAGCGTGGTGTACACCAAGCCCATGGCTCGCAGATTGATGTCGCCGTGCCACAGATCGCGGATCACGGCATAGGGATAACTCAACGTCCGCACCAGCAGTCCGAACAGGCCCGCGCGGCCCGCGGCCGGTCCGAAGAAGCACCCATCCAGAAACGCCCAGATCCGTAACATCATGAAGACAGAGTAACATTACCGGATGACTCACCCGACTTGCGGCCATCCGCGGCGCATCGTCTGTTTGACGGAAGAGACGACGGAGACCTTGTATCTGCTGGAGGAAGACTGGCGGATCGTGGGGATTTCAGGCTTTACCGTGCGGCCGGCCCGGGCACGGAAGGAAAAGCCGCGGGTTGCCGCATTCACGAGCGCGAAGATCGGCCGCATCATCGACCTGCAACCTGACCTCGTGCTGGGATTCTCGGATCTGCAGGCGGACATTGCCGCCGAGCTGGTGCGGGCGGGCGTCGAAGTGCATGTGTTCAATCACAGAAGCGTGGCCCAGACGCTGGGCATGATCCGCACGTTGGGTGGAATGATCGGCTGCGAGTCGAAGACCCAGCGTTTGGTTGAGCAGTTGACAGCCGGCCTCGAGGCAGTGAGGCAGCGCGCCGGCACGCTGCGCCGGCGGCCGCGGGTTTATTTCGAAGAATGGGACGAGCCGCCGATTTCCTGCATCCGCTGGGTCTCGGAGCTGATCGGGATCGCGGGCGGCGAGGATGTGTTTCCGGAGCTGGCGACGCAGTCTCTGGGACGCAACCGGATCATCGCCGATCCGTTGGAAGTGCCGCGGCGGGCGCCCGACATCATCCTGGGTTCGTGGTGTGGGAAGAAGTTTCAACCGGCGCAGGTGGCGGCCCGGCGCGGTTGGGCCGATGTGCCGGCAATCCGTGGGGGCTTCGTGCGGGAGATCAAATCATCGCTCATCCTGCAGCCCGGCCCCGCGGCGCTGACGGACGGCGTGCGGGCAATCCAGGACGTGATTGTTGAATGGGCCGCCCAGGCGCCCTGACCGACGACCGGTGGGGCGGCCAGCCGGCTAGGACAAGCCGCGCTTCACCTTGATCACCTCATAGGCTTCGATGATCTGCTGCGTGCGCTGCTTGGCATGCTCGATCATCGAGTCCGGCAGGCCGTTGGCCTTGAGCTTGTCCGGATGATTGCGGCTCAACTGGCGGCGATAGGCCTTGATGACTTCGCCATCGCTGCTGGCTGCCGAGCACTCCAGCACGGAATACGCCTGTTCGAGCTGCTCGGCCGGATTGCCGCGCGGCGCCTGTTGGCTGTGCGGCCCCTGTTGGCGGAACGAGCCGCTGCGGATGCGCAGCACCGCTTCGATCTGCGACAACTCCACCATCGAAACATTCAGCCGGTTGGCCATGAAGCCGAGCAACTGCCGGGCGGGCCCTTCCATGTTGTTACCGGAGAGCGCGGCCCGGACCTGGATTTCCATGAAGGTGCGCATCAGCGCCGGGCGGTTGCGGGCGACCGCGGCCAGCGAGCTCAATTCGTTCGCCAGGTTGAACTCGGGCTGCTTGCCGGAGTTGAAGTGATCGATGGCGGTGCGCACCTGCAGATCATTCAGGCGCAGATCCGACATCACGGCGCGCGCGGCGGCAATCTCGCGCTCCGACACCCGACCGTCGGCCTTGGCAACATGACCCATGACACGGAAGGCGGACCGGAAGAAGTGCTCGCCCACGGCCAGGGAATCCGGATCGGCGCGCAGCCGCGGTTCGGCTCGCGAGTCGGTGTATTCGTCGAATTGATGGCCCAGGAGCACGCCCACGGCCGCGCCCAGGGGGCCCCATATCAGCCCAATGGCTCCGCCGACGACTTTTCCAGTGAACTTCATGCGGCTGCTATAGTAGCAAGCCCCGCGAGCCTCTTCAGGCGCTGAAGCACAAAGCAAACATGCCGTCGTCCCCGTTCTCGAATGGATCACACTCCCCGGTATTCCGCACCGCCTTGCGCGGCCTGGAACGGATTCACGAAGGCAAGGTCCGGGATATCTACGCGGTCGATTCCGCAACGATGCTCATTGTCACCACGGACCGGCTGTCGGCTTTCGATGTGGTGCTGCCGACTCCGATTCCGGAAAAAGGCCGGGTGCTCACCGAGATATCCAATTTCTGGTTCGAGCGGACCCGACATATCGTGCCGAATCAGCTCACGGATCGAACCGTCGACAGTATTGTTGTGGACCCCGACGAGCGGGAGCTGTTGCGCGGGCGCACGATGGTGGTGCGACGCCTGAAGGCGTTGCCGATCGAAGCAGTGGTGCGCGGTTATCTCATCGGGTCGGGTTGGAAGGATTATCAGAAGACCGGCGCGCTATGTGGAATCGCGTTGCCACCCGGCCTGAAGCAGGCGGAGCGCCTCGCCGCGCCCCTGTTTACTCCAGCCTCCAAGGCTCCGGCCGGCCAGCACGATGAGAACATCTCGTTCGCGGACGTCGAGAAGCTGGTGGGGCCGGAGCTTGCGGCGCGGGTACGCGCTGCGGCGATTGCGATTTATAACTTTGCGGCGGAGCACGCGCGCAGCCGCGGCATCCTCATCGCGGATACCAAATTCGAGTTCGGCCTGGATGCAGCCGGACAGTTGGTGCTGATCGACGAGGTGTTGACGCCGGATTCATCCCGTTTCTGGCCTGCCGACACCTATCAGGTTGGAACCAGCCCCCCGAGCTTCGACAAGCAGTTCGTGCGCGACTACCTGGAAACGCTGGACTGGAACAAGAAGGCCCCGGGACCGGCATTGCCGCCCGAGATCGTTCGCAAGACCAGCGAGAACTACCTCGAAGCGCTGCGCCGGCTCACGTCCTGAATTGCTCTGCTTCGGCGCACCCTTGTGCCGGATCCGCGCTGAGGCGAAGTTACCGGACTCGCCCCCGGCGGGCCGGCCCGCGTAGACTGGCGCCATGCAAACACCATGGATCGCTCCCTCCATCCTCTCCGCCGACTTTGCTCGGCTCGGCGAGGAGGTTGATGCCGTAGTCAAAGCCGGCGCTCAGGTCATCCACTTCGACGTAATGGACAACCATTACGTCCCCAACCTCACGATCGGCCCGCTGGTATGCGAGGCACTCAAGAAGCATGGCGTGACGGTGCCGATCGATGTGCACCTCATGGTTAAGCCTGTGGATCGGATCATCCCGGACTTCGCCGCCGCAGGCGCCACGTTCATATCCTTCCACCCGGAGGCGACCGAGCACATCGATCGTACGATCGGCCTCATTCACGAAAGCGGCTGCAAGGCGGGCATGGTGTTCAATCCCGCAACGCCGCTGGATTACCTCGATTACACGCTGGAAAAGCTCGACCTGGTGCTGCTGATGTCGGTCAATCCCGGCTTTGGCGGCCAGAAGTTCATTCCTTCCGCGTTGCACAAGCTTGCCGAGGCCCGCAGACGTATCGATGCCATCGAGCGCCCCGTACGCCTGGAAATCGATGGGGGCGTGAAGGTCGAAAACATAAGGGAGATCGCCGCAGCCGGCGCGGACACGTTCGTGGCGGGATCAGCGATCTTCGGCAGTCAGGATTACGCGCAGACGATTCGCCGCATGCACGAGGAAATCGAGGCCGCTCGCCCGGCTTGAACGGGCGACGCTGGCCGCGAAGGGCGGATTTTCAGGCCCGCCCCCGTTTATTCAATCCTCGTCATCCTCATCATCATCCTCGTCGTCCTCATCCTCGTCATCGTCCAAATCCATATGGGCGGCGGACTTGGCCGCGCCGGCGGCGGCGGGCTTGGCCGGGACGATGACCGGACGAGTCTTCATTTTCGGCCGGGCGTTGAAGACCACAATGGTCTTGCCGGTGGCTCGAAGGAGCCCCTGTTCCTCTAGAACCTTCAGCACGCGACCGGCCATCTCACGCGAGCAACCGACCAGGCGCGACAGTTCCTGCCGGCTGACCTTGATCTGCATGCCTTCCGGGTGCGTCATGGCGTCCGGCTCGCCGCACAGGTCCATGATCGCGTGGGCGACGCGACCGGTGACGTCGACGAATGCCAAGTCGCCCAGCTTGCGGTTGGTCCGATCGAGACGGGTAGCGAGCTGTGTCGCCAGCTCGAAAATCAGGCCCGGGCTTTCCGCGGCAATCTGCCGGAAACGCGGATAGGTCATCTCCGCCAGCTCGCACTGGTTACGCGTACGCACCCAGGCGCTGCGCGTGGGCTGCTCATAGAAAAGGCCCATCTCGCCGAAAAATTGACCGCGGTTGAGGTAGGCAAGGACCATCTCGTTGCCTTCCTCGTCTTCGATCATCACCTCGACCGAGCCGCTGATGATGTAATAGAGGACGTCCGGCAGATCTCCGGCATGAATGACAACCGTCTTGGACGGCACGGTCCGGATACGGCAATAGCTCAAAAACCGGTTGATAGCCGGGATGTCGCTCAACGGTTTGATGTTTTCTTCCATCACGGCTCCCCGAATGTCCGCTCTCTCAGGCCCGCAAGGCCTGTGCAGGCTGCAAAGCCCGCTCTTGTATACATATGTTTGTAGAACTGCAAGCGCTGTCCCCGCCGCGATGTCGATTTAAAAATTGAAATGAGCTCAAATCCAATAGGCTGTTTGGGTCATGATCCGTGCAACCTGACGCATGAGCCCGCGTACCGGCGCCGGAAGCTCGGAAGCACCGGCTGCCTTCGCGGTTGCACCATGTCCAATCTCGTCTGTGCGCATTACGTTCAGTATCGCACGGCTGCGTGCATCATCGGCAGGTAAACGTGCCAAGTGTTCATTGATGTGGCCTTCCACCTGCCGTTCGGTCTCAACAACAAACCCGAGGCTGGTGCGATCGCCGGCGGCGGCAGCCAGGGCGCCGATGACAAATGAGCCGCAGTACCACACAGGGTTGAGCAGGCTGGGGCGCGAACCCAGCTCCTTCAGGCGCGTCTCGCACCACGCCAGGTGATCTGCCTCTTCACGGGCGGCCTTTAGCATCAACTCCTGTGTTGCGGTCGACCGGGAGATCAGAGCCTGCCCGTGGTACAGGGCTTGAGCAGCAACTTCGCCCGCGTGATTCACGCGCATCAGCGACGCTGATTTACGGCGCTCTTCGTCGGTCAGCGCTCGCGTGACGTCGCGTGCTGCAGTGCGCGATACGGCGTCGACCGGCATGTTCGGGGCGGCAGAGTCTGGAACGTCGGACCCGGTATTGGGGGCACCTGAGGCCGTCGTGATCTTCTGCGGCGGATCAGACGAGGTTCCCGGGACGGGGCGGGAAGCGTGGGCTGGGGCGAACACCGCCCGCAAGGCCCGATCGGCCACCGAAATCAGATGGCCTAAAGGATATCCGGACTGCATTTTTGTCATTATAAGCAAGGCTGCGGCCGGTTTGCGTCTGGCTTTGCATTGGGCGACCTCCTCGACTACACTTCCCGACCTTTTTTCGACCCCCCTTTTAGCGGCCCGATTTTCTATGAACCAGCAGTCAACCCAAACGCGCGTGGCTCTGAGCCCCCAGACGGTTTTCGCCAAAGCCGGCGCCATCCGCGGCGATTGGTACCTCATTGATGCCGAGGGCCAGACCCTTGGTCGCCTGGCGACGGCCATTGCGCATCGCCTGAAGGGCAAGCACAAGGCTGATTACAGCCCGCATGTGGATATGGGCGATCACCTCGTCGTCATCAACGCCGAGAAGATCCGCGTGACCGGACGCAAGCTGTCCGACAAGATTTACTATCACCACACTGGCTTTATCGGTGGCATCAAGTCGATTGCCCTCGAAAAGCTGCTGGCCGAGCACCCCGAGCGCGCCATTGAGATCGCCGTGAAGGGGATGCTCCCGAAGAACCCGCTGGGACGTGCGATGTTTCGCAAGCTCCATGTGTTCGCCGGAACGGAGCATCCGCACCAGGCACAGCAGCCCAAGCCGCTCGAGATCAAGTAAGGACCTGAAGACCCAATGGCCACTCTGCAAACCAACTACGGCACCGGCCGCCGCAAGACCGCCACGGCACGGGTGTACATGACGCCCGGCACCGGCAAGATCACGGTGAACGATCGCCCCCTCGATGAGTTTTTCGGCCGTGAGACGGGCCGCATGATCGTCCGCCAGCCGCTCGAGACCGTGCAGTTGACGAACCGGTTCGATTTCACTGTGAAGGTCGACGGCGGCGGCATCACCGGCCAGGCCGGCGCCATCCGTCACGGCATCACCCGTGCTTTGATGGAATACGATGAGTCCCTGCGTAAGCCCCTGCGCGACGCCGGCTTCGTCACCCGTGACGCCCGCGAAGTGGAGCGCAAGAAGGTCGGACGCCGCAAGGCTCGTCGCGGACCGCAGTACTCCAAGCGCTAACGCGCTATGGTGGGCAAAGGAGTGCCTTTGTCCACCTTCGAAGCCGCTCCAGGGTTGGAGCGTTGCAATGTTGAGGGTCTACGGCGCGCAAGCCCGGACTCTAGCCGGCAAAAACCACGCTTTTTGCCGGCGCCCCAAGCGAAGCTACCTGGGGTGACCTGCGAAAATGCCTGGGCATTTTCGCCAGTAATCGTGGGGGATCGTCTAGTGGTAGGACAACGGACTCTGACTCCGTTTACCTAGGTTCGAATCCTAGTCCCCCAGCCAAAATCGAAGAGGCCCTGCAACTGCGGGGCCTCGTCGTTTTGAGCGAGGGCTTAGGATGAAGGCGGGGGCGCCGAGCCCGGCAGGCCGGCCCAAACGAGTGAAGCTCCCAGTGAAGCGGCGCCGAATGATCCGGTCGCGCAGCTCGGGCCGAAGCTCGCCTGACCCGCGTGTGGTGTCTTACCGGGCCGACCGAGGCAGCTCGCCCGACATGCCCAGTGCACGGTTCACGAACATTCGTTTGATTTCCTGGCTGCGGTTCACCCACCCCAACCCCCGTTGCGCGAGCTTGGAGACAGGGCCGGTGCCGTGGGCGAGGAAGCGATCGAATGCATCGATGGCCGTGCTCATGAAAGCAACTTCGCTTTTGCGCCAGCGCTCATAGGCACGTAGCACGCGCAGAGCGCCTGCATCTTCGCGCTCCGCGCGCGCATCCAAAACCAGCTGCGCGAGCGTAGCTGCATCGAGCAACCCGAGATTCACGCCTTGGCCGGCGAGCGGATGAACGACATGCGCGGCATCTCCGATGAGGGCGCAACGCTGAGTGACATAGCGATGCGCGCCGATGCGCTTCAAGGGAAAGGGGATGCGCTCGCTCAACAACCGTGTGGGCCCCAACGCGAGATCGGATGCCCGTGTCAGCTCAGTATTGAAATCGGTGACCGACATCGCAACGAGATCGGCCGCGAGCCCATTATCCGCGGACCAGACAATCGAGCTCGTACCATCGGCGAGCGGTAGAAATGCAAGCGTTCCGGTGCGCATGAAACGCTGCCAGGCGGTTTTCTCATGCGAGCGTTCCGTTGCAACCGTTGCGACGATCGCCGTCTCGTTGAAGTCGGAGACGCTGGCCGTCAGTCCCACGGACTCTCGAACGGCCGACTTCGCGCCATCGGCGCCGATCACCAACTTCGCCGACAGAGTGCCTGCGCTCGTGTCCACGGCGACGGCATCCGCGCCGACGTGCAAATGCTGGAAGTCCGCGGCTTGCAGATGTCCACCTGCCGCGGTGAATGCGTCCAGCAGTGCGGTTTGGAGCAGGCGGTTTTCGATGATGTAACCGAGGTTGGGTTCGCCGACCTCCGCCGCGTCGAATACCAGAGCGTTGGAGGGGGAGGTGCTTTCGTGCCAAATGCGCATTCGCTCATAGGCTTCGATGCGCGGGCCGGCAACACGAGTCCAGGCGCCGGCGGAATTGAGAATGCGTTCACCGGAGCGCGAGATGGCGACTACGCGAGAATCCAGCGTGCCGCTCGGTGGTGGCGGACGCTTGGGTTCCAATATGCATACGCGCAGGGCCTCTCGAGCGAGGAGTGCGCCGGCGCATGCGCCAACTGGGCCACCGCCAACGATCAACACGTCAAACATGTCGGTCATCTCAGGTTCAATCCGCGGGCAAGCCGCGGCGTCGGCCCGCCAAAGCCGGCGCTTACACGCGCCAACGCACTTTTCGCCGGGGGTGCCAGATCGAACAGCAGCAATCCCAGATTGCGAAGCAACCCAACGCCGGGGCGGGTGCTGGCAAACATTTTCACGAGCCCGTCGGTGAACCCCACGACGCCGCGGCGATCGGTTTCCCGCCACTCGGCAAACTGCCGCAGAAGCTCCGGCGCACCAACATCAACGCCGGCACCGCCCTTCGGCGCACCCACGATGACTTCCGCCAACATGGCGGCATCGCGTAAGCCTAGGTTAAAGCCCTGCCCCGCAACAGGGTGCAACGACTGCGCGGCATTTCCAATGAGTACGCTGCGGGCACCCACGGTGGTGACGGCTCGCGTCAGCTTCAGCGGATAGGACGCCCGCACCCCCGCGCGCACAAACCGCCCGGCCCGCCACCCAAATCGCTCCTGCAGCTCCCGCAGGTAAGTTTTGTCGTCAAGCGACAAAACTTCCGCTGCCCGGGCCGGGGTGCAGGTCCACACAACCCCGTAACTCCCGTCCCGAAGCGGCAATACCGCCAGCGGCCCCGACTGCGTGAAGCGTTCGTACGCGGTCCCGTCGTGAGGCCGATCAGCAGCGACATTCGCGACAATCGCGATTTGGTCATAGTCCTCCACATCCGCTTCGATACCCGCCACGGACCGGACGAGCGAATGCGCGCCATCGGCGGCCACCATGAGCCGAGCCGAGACGGATTCCCCGCCTACTCGGAAGCTCACCGCATCGGCCCCGATCTCGACCTGCTCAGGCCGCGCGGGCACCCTGAGCAACACTCCCTCGGCGTGCTCGAGCCGCTCCCATAAGGCCGCTCCGATGACCCTGTTGCGAATGACATAACCCAATGCATCGATTCCCTGCTCGGACGCAACCAATCGTGCGAAACCGAATCGCCCGGCATCCGAAACATGGATCCGGGTGATGGCGGCCGCCTCGGGCGCGAGTCGCTCCCACACGCCCAACTGCTGGAAGATGCGCCGGCTGGCGTTACCGAGGGCGGTGGTGCGGTCATCGAAGCTCGGTTGGGTATGAGATCCCGGGGCGGTTCCCTCGACCAGCAGGGTCGAGATACCGGTCCCAGCCATCCCAACCGCGAGGCTGGCGCCCACCATTCCACCACCGATGATGGCGACATCCACCTGGGTGTCAGTCATTGAATGCCTTTGGCGATGCGCTCCCGGACGAGGTGAGCCCCCGGCGCCCACGTCCCCAGTGCACCGGCGTTGCACACATCGGATTCATCGGAGCGGTCCGTTGTTGGGTCGTCATCGCGCGCTCAGGCAGTGCCGGAGGCCATCACCGCTTCGATGGCTTCAACCGTCTTCGGTGCATTTGCGGTGAGCACTTCGGCGCCCGACTTGGTCACCACGACATCGTCCTCGATGCGCACGCCAATGTTATGCATCCGCTTGGGAACACCCCGCGACCCCGAGGGGATGTAGATCCCTGGCTCGATGGTCATCACCATCCCGGGCTCGAGCACACGCCACTCGTCGCCGATCTTGTAGTCCCCGACATCATGAACATCCATCCCGAGCCAATGGCCTGTCCGGTGCATGAAGAAGCGCCGATAGGCGTTTTCGCGCTCGAGCTTCGATACCCGGCCCGCGAGCAAGCCGAGTTTGACCAACCCCTGGGTGATTACGTGCACGGCGGCGAGGTGTGGATCGTTCCAATGATTGCCGGGCTTCACTTTGGCGATGGCCGCTTCGTTGGCTTCGAGGACTACCTCATACACGGCGCGTTGCTCGGGAGAAAAACGACCGTTGACGGGATAGGTCCGGGTGATATCGGAGGCGTAGTACTCGTACTCGCACCCGGCATCGACCAGCAGCAGATCGCCTTCCTTCAGCGTCTGGTTGTTATCCCTATAGTGGAGGACGCAGCTGTTCGGACCACCACCCACGATGGGGTGATACGAGGTGTCAGCGTTATGACGCCGGAACTCATGCACGAGCTCCGCCATGACCTCGTATTCCTGGCGTCCCGGTTGTGTGAAGCGCATCGCTCGCACGTGCGCGGCGGCGGCGATCCGAGCTGACTCGCGCATCAGATCTACTTCGGTGCGCGACTTGAAGAGGCGCATATCGTGGAGTACGTGATCCAATGCCACGAATTCCTGTGGAGGATGCCGGCCGTTGCGCGCCTGAGTGCGCAGTCCATTCACCCAACCGACGACCCGCTGATCGAACTCCGGATACAGACCCATGGTGTAGAACACCGTGGCGCGGTTCTCCAACAACCCCGGAATGATCTCATCGATGTCGCCGATCGGAAACGCATCGTCCGCCCCGTAGTCGCGCTGGACGCCCGCAGGTCCCGCACGCCGCCCATCCCAGGTCTCGCGGGCGGGATCGCGCTCGCGTACGAACATGACGTATTCGGCTTGTTCGCGTCCCGGGATCAGTACCGCCACGGCTTCGGGCTCGGAGAAGCCCGTCATGTAGTAAAAATCGCTGTCCTGACGGAACGGATACTCCACGTCGTTATTGCGATGCCGGACGGGCGCGGCCGGCAGGATCGCGATGGAGTCCCGGCCCATGTGCCGGGTCAACTGGCGTCGCCGGCGGGAAAATTCGGTCTTCAGAATGGTTTTCAATGCAAAGGTACGTTGGGTGGACCCGGTTGATCCCGCAAAGGGCCGAGCTCATCGAACACCAGTTGCACACCGACCCGGACGAATTCGACCAGCTCGGCGTAGGCACTCTCGTTCGATTCGGGAGTCTGTTCGGTATCCACGGCTACGTGTGTGATCTCGGTCAGGTCGCGCACGATCTCGCCGATGTCACCCGGCAGCCCCGACTCGTCCTGAACGACGCTCGTGCCGAGCCCATACAGAAAGCCCTGACACCACTGGGCCAGCGCCGCAGTGCGAGCATCTATAGTCGCTTCGTCGAGGGGTAACAGCAGCTCAAACTCCATCTCGCGCCCTTCCAGGGATCCGGAGGTCTCGACATACAGCTCGCGTAGGGTCTCCCGGGACAGAGGATCCGCGTGACCTTCCGGCAGAATCTCGAGCAACCAGTCCTCGAAGCGATAGCCGATGGCGGCGCACAGACACCCGGCCAAAGTTCCATGGGCTTCAGCGGCATCCGCAAGCGAGCGCTCCTCGGTGAGGACGCGCTGTATTTCCGTGTAGTTCTCCGTGGTCATGCGGGGCGTATTATGCCTCTTGTTCCATCCGGACTGCGGCCCTATAGTCCTTCCGCATGAGCGAAACAACAAAAACGCAGCTCGATCTCGAGCTGGGTCGACTGGCCAAGCGCATCGAAGAGCTCGTTGCCACGGTCGAACACCTCAAGGAAGAGAACCGCGCGTTGCGGCAGCGACACGAATCGCTGTCCACGGAGCGCGCCTCGCTGCTGCACAAGAACGAGCAGGTTCGGACTCGTGTCGAGGCGATGATCGGTCGCCTGAAGACCCTGGAGCACGGCGCTTGAATTCCTCCTCCCAGGATCGGGCGCAGATCAGTCTGCGAATCATGGAGAAGGAATATGTCGTCGCCTGTCCGTATGAGGAACGCTCGGCACTCCTGGATGCCGCCGAATTCCTGAACAGCCGCATGCGCGAGATTCGCGACAGCGGCAAGGTCGTGGGACACGACCGGATCGCCGTCATGGTGGCGCTCAACCTCGCGAACGAGTTGTTGCGGGTGAAGAATCGTGACGCGAAGCTCGAGGGCGAGGTGGCGCCGCGCTTGCGCGCCATGCGCGAGCGCGTGGAAGGCGCTCTGGAAAAGGGTCAACAGCTCGAATTGTAGAGGCGGCTGCTGCAGCGGCCGGCGCATGACTAGTGTAGAGTCGATCGGGCGTCGCCTGCGGTGTTCGACAGCGGGCCGGGTAACCTCGGGCCTTAATTTGTATACCCCGGGACACTAGGGCTTGCGGTCAGAATTGTGCAAGTCCGCCTCGAGCGGAAAGCCTTACCTGCCGCAGTTCGTCCCACTTGTTGCTCTGGTCCGAGAGCAACGGTTCGCACCGGCACAGGCGGGCGACGTCTCAATCATGCGCTGAAGCGCAACTTTCAACGGGGTCGAGGCGACCCCGACAGAGTAGCGGCGCTGGCGCGCCGGGAAGAATGAACGATCACCTCACTCTTGCGGCTCAGCGCAAGGCGCTTCGCAAATCGCTGCGGGCTCAACGTCGGGCACTGGCGCCCAAATTAAAAAAATCCTCCGCCGAGCGGCTCGCGGCCAACGTCGACGCATGGCTGCATCTGCGACCGAGTTGGCGTATCGCGCTCTATGCCGCGCTCCCCGAAGAGCTGGATACGACACCGCTCATCGAGACGGCGAGTCGGCGCGGTTGTCGGATCTATCTGCCGCGCATCGATCGCCACAGCCTCGGGCGCAAGATGCAGTTCGTCGAGATGAACGCCCGCCAGCGATCCAACCGACTGGGCATCATCGAGCCCGAAGGTGCGTCGATCATCGGCGCGCGCTGGCTCGATGTGGTGTTCCTGCCGCTCGTCGGCTTCGATTCGCGCGGCGTGCGCCTGGGAACCGGCGGTGGTTTCTATGATCGCGCCTTCGCCTTCCGACATGGGCGCAAGGTGTGGCACACGCCGCGACTCATCGGTCTCGCCTACTCGTTCCAGCAGGTCGAGCACATCACTGCCGCCGCACACGACGTACTGATGGATGCGGTGGTCACGGAAAAAGGGGTCATACGATGCGCTATTGGCTGATGAAGACGGAGCCCGACACTTTCAGTGTCGATGATCTCGCCGCGGCTCCGCGTGCCACCACCTCATGGGACGGCGTGCGCAATTACCAAGCTCGCAACACCCTGCGCGACGACATGAAGCTGAAGGACCAGGTCTTCCTGTACCACTCGAGCACCGCGGTGCCGGGCATCGTCGCCGTGATGGAGGTCGTGAAGGAGGGTTACCCCGACACAACCGCATTCGATAAGAAGGATCACCACTACGACCCGGACAGCGACCCTGCGAAGCCGCGCTGGTACATGGTCGATGTGCGGTTGAAGCGCCGTCTCGCGCGCATCATCACTCTCGAAGAGCTGCGCAAACATGCTGCGAAAGAGCTGCGCGGCATGGTGCTGCTGCGTCCGGGCAATCGGCTGTCAGTAGTGCCGGTGGAGCCCGCCGAGTGGAAGTTCATCCTCTCTCTCGAGTGACAGGCAGTGGATGCAGTTCACACTCGCACGCCTACCACACTCTCGCTCGCTTGTAATTTAATTTCGCATCTATATACTCCGACCCCGGACTAACCTTAATTCACTTGGAGAGCCAACATGGCGAAAGCAAAGAAGAAGGCGAAGAAGAAAGCCGCTAAGAAGAAGTAATTTCAACTCGGCGGCGTGGGCAACCACCCCGCCGAGTGCTTCTTCGAGAGACTATGCCCGCGCAAGCGGGCATAGTCGTTTCTGGAGGTACCCAAATGTCTGCTGAAGGTGACGCAAAGAAGCGGTTGGCGGCCCGGGCCGCACTGGATTACGTGATCGACGGCGCTGTAATCGGTGTCGGCACCGGCTCGACGGTGAATTTCTTCATTGAAGCACTGGTTCCGTACCGCAACCGCGTCCGTGCCGCGGTTTCCAGTTCCAACGCCTCCTCGCAGAGGCTGCTCGCAGGGGGAATCCCCGTTCTGGACCTCAATGACGTCGATGAGCTCGGGGTGTACGTCGACGGCGCCGATGAAGCCACCCGGTCACTGCATCTCATCAAGGGCGGCGGCGCGGCCCTGACGCGCGAGAAGATTGTTGCCGCCGCTGCGGCGCGGTTCGTCTGCATCGCCGATGAGAGCAAGGTGGTCGATCGGTTGGGCACGTTCCCACTGCCGATCGAAGTGATTCCCATGGCGCGCGCGCTCGTGACCCGGCGACTCGCGAGCTTCGGGGGGCGTGCGGTATGGCGCCAGGGTGTTGTGACCGACAACGGCAATCACATCCTGGACGTCCACGGACTGACAATCGAAGACCCGCCCGCCATGGAGTGCCAGCTGAATCAGATCGCGGGTGTCGTAACGGTCGGCTTGTTCGCTCAGCGTCCTGCCGATGTGCTGATACTGGGTACCGCTCAGGGAATCAAGATCATTCCCTGAGGCAATTGCCGCGGTGCGGCTTCAGACGCGCGGCAGCTGGTCGATCTTCGCCGCGCAGATGAAGTCGTTCTCCGACAGACCCTGGATGGCGTGGGTCGTGAACAGGATGCGGCAGTAGTTGTAACCGACCTCGAGGTCCGGGTGATGGTCCTCGATGTTGGCCACATGTGCGACGGCGTTCACAAAACTCATCGTCCGGTAGAAGTCCTTGAAGGCCAGCTCGAGGCGGATCGATTGGTTGTCCGCCGTCAGCTTCCAGCCGTCGGCGAGGCTCGCCAGTAACCTTTCGGCGGCCTCCCGTGTCAAAGGTGCCACGCCGCCCTCACACGGCTTGCACTTTTTATGCGCAAGAGCGAGCTCGCTCATGCATCCACCGCGAGGTCCGTTTCGGTGACCTGCGCGTCTTCATCCTTACGCGTGAAACTGCGCGCGACATACCTTTCGACCAGGTCCTGAAATTCCTCGGCGATGCGGTCGCCCTTGAGTGTCACCGTCTTCTCACCGTCTTCATACACCGGCGCGATCGGTCGCTCACCGGTCCCAGGCAAGCTGATGCCGATGTTGGCGTGCTTGCTTTCCCCCGGGCCGTTTACTACGCAGCCCATCACCGCAACCGTCATGTCCTCGACCCCCTCGTACTGGCGACGCCATTCGGGCATGCGGTGTCGGATATGAGATTGAATCTGCTTCGCCAATTCCTGGAAGACGGTGCTGGTCGTGCGGCCACAGCCCGGACATGCGACCACCATCGGAGTGAACGATCGCAAACCCATCGTCTGCAGTATCTCCTGTGCAACGATGACCTCGTTAGTACGGTCACCGTTGGGTTCCGGCGTCAGTGACACTCGAATCGTGTCACCGATCCCCTGCTGCAGCAGCACCGCCATGCCGGCCGTGGAGGCAACGATGCCCTTCGACCCCATCCCCGCTTCGGTGAGTCCGAGATGCAGGGGGTAGTCGCAGCGCGCCGCGAGCGCCGAATAGATGGCGATGAGGTCCTGCACGCCACTGACCTTCGCTGACAGAATGATGCGATCGTGACGCATGCCGGCTTCTTCGGCCCGCTGCGCACTCTCGATCGCGGAGGTCACCACTGCATTGCGCATGACCTCCTGGGCACTGAGCGGCTCGGGACGCGCATTGTTCTCGTCCATCAACCGAGCCAGCAGATCCTGGTCCAGACTTCCCCAATTGACGCCGATACGGACCGGCTTATCGTGCTTGCACGCGATCTCGACCATCTCAATGAATTGCGGATCGCGCTTGCTGCCGCGACCGACATTGCCCGGGTTGATGCGGTACTTCGCGAGCGCTTGCGCACACGACGGATGCTCACGCAGCAGCTTGTGACCATTGAAATGAAAATCGCCGACCAACGGAACATTAACTCCGAGCTGCGCGAGTCGCTCCCTGATCGGGGCCACCGCGGCGGCGGCTTCGCTCGTGTTGACGGTGATGCGCACCAGCTCGGAACCCGCGCGCGCGAGTGCCTTGACCTGTTGCGCGGTCCCTTCGATGTCGGCGGTGTCAGTGTTCGTCATCGACTGCACGACGATGGGGGCGGTGCCGCCGACTCGGACCGAGCCAATGGAAACCTGAACGGAGTGTCTGCGCGGGTGTGCCATAAGTATTCAATAGGGGTCGCAAATGAGTGGCGCCTATTCTACATGCTATGATCGAACCGCTCGCTGCAGGGGTCTGTTCGGAGAGAGTCCGGCACCCACCGGAACGCCGAAGGCGCAAGTTTCCGCCCGGAAACGCTCAGGCAACAGGACGGCAGACCTCAGTGGGCGCTTCAATAGACATAAGAAGCGCCTCGAGCGGGCTCTGGAGAGTGGTGTCTGCCTCGAGTGAGACACCCACCGAAGGGGAGCGGCGCGCGAGGCGTCTGATCTCTCAGGTCCAAGGACAGAAGGGCGGCACGTGCATGCAGTGCTGTCATTTGTCTTGGAGGACCCATGGGCCGCAAAACACCTCTTTTTGAGCTTCACCAGGAGCTTGGCGCCCGGATCGTCGATTTCGGCGGCTGGGACATGCCTGTTCAATACGCTTCGCAGATCACCGAGCACCACGCCGTTCGTCGCGCCTCCGGTGTGTTCGATGTCTCTCACATGTGCCCCGTCGACATCCGAGGCACTCGCGTGCGCGAGTTTCTGCGGCAGCTGCTCGCGAACGATGTCGCAAAGCTCAAAACGCCCGGCAAGGCGCTGTATTCCTGCATGCTCAATGAGTCGGGCGGGGTGCTGGATGATCTCATCGTCTATTTCCTGACCGATACCTGGTTCCGACTCGTGGTCAACGCCGGTACCCGGGACCAGGACCTCGCGTGGATCCGACAGCACAGCGCCCATTTTGATGTCGCGGTCACCGAGCTGACCGAGCTGGCGATGCTGGCGATTCAAGGACCGCAAGCGCGTGCCAAGACGGCCTCTTTGTTGTCAGCATCCGGCGCGGATGCAGCTCTGGCACTCGGCCCGTTCTTCGGTCGCGAAATCGATCACTGGTTTGTCGCCCGTACCGGTTACACCGGCGAGGACGGCTTCGAGGTCATGCTTCCCGCGCAGGATGCGGTGCGCGTCTGGCGCGAGTTGAATGCCGCTGGTGTTGCATCTTGCGGCCTGGGAGCGCGCGACACGCTTCGGCTCGAGGCTGGGATGAACCTGTACGGCAACGATATGGATGAGAACACTCACCCATTCGAGTCGGGACTCGCCTGGACGGTCGCGATGGAACCCGCGGACCGCCATTTCATCGGGCGCACCGCGCTCGAAAACATAACCCCGTCACGCGTGCTGGTGGGCCTGTTGCTCGAGGACCGCGGCGGCGTACTGCGCAGCCATCAAAAGGTCTACGTCCCAGGCCACCGCGCGCAACCCGCGGGTGAAATCACCAGTGGCACTTTTTCTCCAACTCTCGAGCGCTCGATCGCGCTCGCCCGGGTTCCTGCCGGCGCCCTGCAGCAGGTGCAGGTGGATATTCGTGGAAAGCTTCTCAACGCACGGGTGGTGAAGCCCCCGTTTGTACGATTCAACCGGAGTGTTTTCGCATGAGCAACGTACCTCCCGATCTGCAGTACACGAAAACCCATGAGTGGGTACGCCGTTTGCCCGATGGCACGGTCGAGATCGGGATCACCGATCACGCCCAGCAGGCTCTGGGCGACCTGGTCTTTGTGGAGGTGCCGGAGGCCGGCCGTGTCCTGAAGGTCGGAGACCCCGCGGCCGTGGTTGAGTCGGTGAAAGCCGCATCCGATGTCTATGCCCCGGTCGCGGGCGAAGTAACCCATGGCAACCCAACGCTCGGCTCGGAGCCTGAGGCGGTGAATACGGATCCCTATGGCAAGGGATGGCTGATGCGCCTGCGTCCGACACCGGGCGGGGCGAGCGCCGATCTCATGTCAGCGCCCGAATATCAGAGGTTGCTGCAGACGGAGGCCGCCTGATGGCATTCATTCCCCACACACCCGCTGACGTCGAGGCCATGCTCGCGACGATCGGGGTGTCCGACATCGAGCAACTGTTCGATGAGATTCCCGCCTCGCTGCGCGTGAAGTCACTGGCCGGCGTGCCGGTTGGACTGAATGAGATGCAGGTTGGGCGGCTCATGAGCGAACGTGCGCGCGCCGATGGCCGGCCCCTGTGCTTCATCGGAGCCGGAGCCTACGAGCATCACATTCCTTCCGCCGTCTGGGCCATCACCACTCGGGGCGAGTTCTACAGCGCCTACACGCCTTACCAGGCCGAGGCGAGCCAGGGCACGCTGCAGCTCATCTACGAATATCAGTCGATGATCGCGAGCCTGACGGGTATGGATGTATCCAACGCCTCGCTGTACGACGGGGCATCCGCCGTGGCTGAAGCCAGTCTCATGGCGGTTCGTGCGAATCGGAAGTCGAAATCGCTGCGCGTTCTCATTCCGCGTACGGTGAATCCGCTGTATCGCCGCGTCGCGGTGTCGACCGCGGGCAACCAGGGCCTGCGGTTCGAGGATGTGCCCTACAGTGCGGAAAGTGGACTCACGCCGGTCGAGGCTTTGGCGAAGCACGCGGGCGATGACATCACGGCGCTGGTCATCCAGCAGCCGAATTTCTTCGGTCAGCTCGAGGACGTCGATGCGCTCACCGACTGGGCCCATGCTCACGGTATTTTCGTCATCGCGGTCGTCAACCCGACCTCGCTCGCGCTGCTGCGCCCCCCGGGTGAATGGGGTACCACCGGAAAAGGAGCCGACATCGTGGTCGGTGACGGCCAGCCTCTGGGAGTGCCGTTGTCCTCCGGTGGTCCGTACTTCGGCTTCATGACGACCCGTATGGAATACGTCCGGCAGATGCCCGGCCGAATCGTCGGCCGCACTGTCGACCTGAATGGTCGTGAAGGCTTCACCCTGACGTTACAGGCCCGCGAACAGCATATCCGCCGCGCCAAGGCGACCTCCAACATCTGCACGAACCAGGGCCTCCTGGTTACGGCAGCCACGATCTACATGTCACTGATGGGCGCCGTGGGCCTGGAGCGGACCGCCGCGGCGGCGCATGCGCGCGCCAAGGATCTCGTGGCGGCGCTCACGGCAGTGAAGGGTGTTCGCCGTGCGTTCGTGGGTCCCTACTTCCACGAGACGGTCCTGTTGCTCGATCGTCCCGTGGCGCCCGTCCTGACTTCGCTGGCCGGTCGCGGCATCCTGGGCGGCCTCGACCTCGCGGAAATCTATCCCGAGTTGGGCTATGCGCTGCTCGTGTGCGCGACCGAAACGAAGTCACTTGGCGATATCAACAGTTATGTAGCCGCGCTCGGCGATGCAATGCAGTCCGCCGTACGCGCAGCCTGAGGAATCCCCATGCGAGCCCCAGAGAGAAATCACGAAAAGCTGATCTTCGAGTATTCGCACCCCGGGCGCGGCGCCACGGATCAATGGCCGGAAGCGTTGCCGGCAGCGGCTACCGCGGATCTGCCCCCACAGTTGCGGCGCGGCCGGCGCCCGGTGCTACCGGAGGTCAGCGAGCTCGAGACCGTGCGGCATTTCACGCGTCTGTCGCACCTGAACTTCTCCATCGACACGCACTTCTATCCGTTGGGGTCGTGCACGATGAAGTACAACCCGAAGGCCTGTAACCAGTACGCGATGCTGCCCGAGTTCCTCGGCCGGCATCCGCTGGCGCCGGAGTCTCACGGGCAGGGCTTCCTTGCCTGTATGTACGAGTTGCAGGAGATGTTGAAGGAGGTCACGGGCATGCAGGCTGTCGCACTGAATCCCATGGCCGGTGCGCACGGTGAGTTTGCCGGTGTCGCGATGATTCGCGCCTATCACCGCTCGCGCGGCGATCTGGCCCGTAACGAGATCATCGTTCCGGAAGCGGCACACGGCACCAACCCGGCGACTGCGACGATGTGCGGTTGCGTCGTCCGGGAGATTCCCGTGAACGAGGAGGGCGATATCGACCTGGGGGCGCTCGAGGCCGCGGTCGGCCCGAGCACCGCCGGTATTATGTTGACCAACCCGTCGACGCTCGGGGTGTTTGAGCGGCGGATCGAGGAAGTGGCCCGGATCGTCCATTCGGCCGGGGGCCTGCTGTACTACGACGGAGCCAACCTCAATGCCATTCTCGGGAAAGTCCGCCCCGGGGACATGGGTTTCGACGTCATTCACATGAACCTCCACAAGACTTTCTCGACGCCCCATGGCGGCGGAGGACCCGGCGCCGGCGCCGTCGGCGTGAGCGCGCGTTTGCGGCCGTTTCTGCCGCTTCCGATAGTCGGGGTTGATGAGGGCGAGCGCTATCGTTGGCTCACGGAGAAAGATCTGCCGCAGTCGATCGGCCGCTTGTCAGGATTCATGGGTAACGCCGGCGTGCTGCTGCGCGCCTATATCTACATGCGGATGCTGGGCCGTGATGGGATGAGCCAGGTGGGCGAATTCGCCACTCTCAACGCCAACTATCTGCTGTCGAGACTGAAAAGCGCCGGCTTTGATGCAGCGTACCCTTCCCGCCGGGCGAGTCACGAGTTCATCATCACGCTCAAGCGCCAGGCACGTGAACTTGATGTGACAGCCATGGACTTCGCCAAGCGTCTCCTCGACCATGGGTTCCACGCCCCGACCACTTATTTCCCGCTACTGGTGCCGGAATGCCTGTTGATCGAGCCGACGGAAACCGAGAGCAAGGACATATTGGACGCCTTCGTGAGCGCCATGACCCAGATCCAGCAGGAGGCAGAGCAGGAACCCGAGCGCGTGACGAGCGCACCGCATACCATGCCGGTGCGACGGCTCGACGATGTGCGGGCAGCCAAGCAGCTGGATTTGAGATGGAAGCCGACAGCGCAGTCCTAGATCGACTCAAGCCCCGGGGGGCCACGCGTATGTGGCGGGCCCTGGGTGCCAGCATTCGCGGCCTAAGGGGGGCTTTCCGCGAGGAAGCGGCCTTCCGCCAGGAACTTGCCCTCGCCGTAGTCGTCATACCTCTGGCGCTGTGGCTGGGCCACACGGGGGTTGAACGCGCTCTGCTGATCGCCCCGATGCTGCTCACTTTGGTGGTGGAGCTCATCAACAGTGCCATCGAGGCCACGGTCGACCGGATCGGCTTCGAGCGGCACGTGCTCGCCGGCCTGGCCAAGGATATCGGCTCGGCGGCGGTGCTCATGTCGCTGTTTCTGCTGGGCGTGGTCTGGCTGCTGGTTCTGCTCGGCCGCTAAACTACGGGGCCGGGGCGCCGTAGGCCCTCAACTTCTGGAGTCCTATGCGCTCGTCGAGACTGCTTTGGCTGTCCCTCCTTCTTTGTCTCTCGCCCCTCGCAGAAGCGCGTGATCCGCCCCCCGCCAAGACCACCGCCGCCGTCCAGGAGCCCGCCAAGCAGGGCCCTTCCACTCCACTTCCCGTTCAGACCGCGCCAACGCCTCCACAGGCTGCCGTGGAACAGAATGCGCAGGTGGCCCAGCAGGCCGCCGCCGTGGAGGGCAATCCCGATTGGGCCGTGACCCTGGAGCGGATCGCCGGGAGTGTTGTGTCCATCGACGTGGACTCCACGCGCGCCTTCGATACCGAGTGGAATTCAACGGCGCAGGCGACGGGGTTTGTGGTTGATGCCGAGCGCGGATTGATTCTCACCAACCGGCACGTCGTCACTCCGGGACCCGTGACGGCTGAGGCCACATTTCTCAACCGTGAGGAAGTTCAGCTTTATCCGGTCTACCGCGACCCGGTGCACGACTTCGGGCTGTATCGCTACGACCCGAGCAAATTGCATTTCATCAAGCCGAAGGCGCTCGCTCTCTACCCCGAAGGCGCGCAGATCGGCCGCGAGATCCGCGTGGTCGGCAACAACGCCGGAGAGCAGCTTTCCATCCTGGCGGGCACGCTGGCCCGCCTCGATCGGGATGCGCCGGAATACGGCATCGCTAAATACAACGACTTCAACACCTTCTATTACCAGGCTGCCTCCGGGACCTCGGGGGGCTCGTCGGGGTCTCCTGTAATCGATATCCGCGGGCGGGTCGTGGCTCTCAACGCTGGCGGTGCCAACGGTAACGCTTCCAGCTTCTACCTGCCGCTCGGGCGGGTGCGCCGCGCCCTCGAGTTGATACAACAGGGCAAGCCCGTAACCCGCGGCACTCTGTACACCGTTTTCAACTACACGCCCTACGACGAGCTGACGCGCCTGGGCCTGAATGCTTCGACCGAGGCGGTGGTGCGCAAGAGCTTCCCGCAGTACACGGGCATGTTGGTGGTGACCGAAGTGCTGCCGGGCTCCCCCAGCGAGAACGTGCTGCAGCCCGGGGACGTTCTGGTCAAGGTCAACGGCAGGTATGTGACTCAGTTCGAGCCGCTGGACGAGGTGGTCGACAGCAGCGTGGGCGGCCAGGTCACGTTGGATCTCGAGCGCGGCGGCAAGCCGATCTCCGCCAGACTGCCCGTGGGCGATCTGCATGCCATCACGCCGAGCGCTTACGCGGAGCTCGGCGACGCGGTGCTGAACGCCCTGTCGTATCAACAGGCACGTCATTTCAACGTGCCGGTTCGGGGTGTCTATGTCGCGAATCCCGGATACATTTTCGCGGCTGCGGGCGTGCCGCGAGGTGCGGTCATCACCGCGATGGATTCCAAGCAGGTCAACACGCTGGCTGATGTTGAACAGCACATCGCCCAGTTGGGCGATGGAGATCGCTCCACCGTTCGTTTCATCACCATCGACGATCCCAACGGCAGCCAGCTGCGCTCGATTCGTATGGACCGCCGCTGGTTCCCGGCTCATCACTGCGAGCGGGACGATCGCGCGGGCCTGTGGGACTGCAAGGACCTCGCGGCCGGCCCAGCACCGAAGCCTATCAAGGTGTCGTCCACGGAATTTCCGAAATATAAGGACCCGCGCCTGGAAGCCCTGGCGCCCTCGCTCGCGATGGTTACTTTCGATATGCCGTATTCGGTTTCCGGAATCACCGAGCGCAACTACCACGGCACGGGCCTCATCGTGGATGCCCAGCGTGGTCTGGTGGTCGTCGATCGCAACACCGTTCCGGTCGGCATCGGGGACGTTACGATTACCCTCGCCGGAACCGTCCAGGTGCCCGGCAGGGTTGTATACATCCATCCACAGCACAACCTGGCGATGGTCGCCTACGACCCGAAGTTGATCGGCAGCACGCCCGTCAAATCCGCGAAGCTCGCGGTTCGAGATCTGGCGGCCGGGGAGTCGATCTGGGTGGTCGGCCTCGGCACGGACAGTGCGCTGCGCTCGCGCAACACCGAGATCGCGAGCATCGATCCGCTGGAGCTGCCGTTGTCGCGGACCATGCGCTTTCGCGACAGCAACCTCGAAGCCGTGCAGTTGGTGAATCCGCCGCTCGACTTCGACGGCGTGCTCGCGGATAAGGCCGGCAACGTGCTCGGGCTGTGGTCGAGTTTCGCCTACGAGAGCGGTCGCGATATTGCGCAAGACAACCGGGGTGTGCCGATCGATCTCGTGGCCGACATGCTCGACCGGGTCAGGAACAACAAGCCGCTGCACTCTCTCGAAGCCGAGTTTGGTGTACAGCCTTTGGCCAGCGCTCGCGAGATCGGCTTGCCTGACGAGTGGGTGCAGAAGCTGTCCCAGAAGAACCCCATGCAGCGTCAGGTGCTGACCATCGTGCGCACGGTGGGCGGCACGCCCGCATCCCAATTGCTCCAACAGGGTGATCTGGTTCTGGCGATCGATGGTGAGACCGTAACGCAGTTCAGGGAAGTCGAGCGTGCGGCGGCTGATAGGGATCTCGTGAAGGTCACTGTCTGGCGCGGGAACAGCGTGCAGACGCTGGACGTCGACACGATGGAGCTTCCCGGAGTCGATATTGACAGGCTGGTGGAGTGGGCCGGTGCGACCCTGCAGTCGCCTCATCGTGCAATGAGTGCACAGCGTGGCATTCCGCCCGTCGGCGTGTATGTTGGATACTTCTCGTACGGCTCGCCTGCGACCCGCTATGGCCTTTATCCCGGACGGCGGATCGTGGAGGTCGATGGAACGCCGACTCCGGATCTGGATGCCTTCCTCAAGGCCGTCACGGGACGCCCGGACCGCGCTTCCGTGCGCTTGAAGACGATCACCTGGAACAACGCGCCTGAGGTGATCACGTTGAAGCTCGACAAGCACTACTTCCCGGCCTACGAGCTGACACATTCTCCAGCCGGCTGGGAGCGCAAGGCGCTGGAGTAAGTCCGCACGTCTCAGCAGGACCTGTTTGGTAGCCCACCGCCGGATGCGGACATTGTGCGTCCGGCAGTGCCTGCGCCCGAGATCGTGCAGGTTGCGAAGCGGCTGCCGAAGAATCTGCACATGGGAACTTCGAGCCTGTCGTTCCCCGGCTGGGCAGGCATCGTGTACGCGGAGCAGTACCGGGTTCCGGTGCTGGCGCGCCACGGGCTGCGCGCCTATGCCCAACACCCGCTGCTCAACGCACTCAACGTTGACAACACGTTCTACAAACCGCCCGATGTGGACCTGCTGACCCAACAGGCGGCACTCGTACCGGAAGACTTCCGGTTCGTGGTGAAGGCTTACACAGGTCTCACCACGGACCCGGATTCTCCACGTGCCCACCAGCGGGGGATCGAACCTGTGTTTCTGAATTCCACATTCGCGGAACGGGCGGTGATCAAACCCCTGATGCAGGCGTTCGGCGCGAAACTCGCAGCCGTGCTGTTTCAATTTTCCCCCTTGGGATTTCACTGGACCCGACACCCCCAGACGTTCGTCGCCCACCTGCGCGAGTTTCTCTCGTCGCTGCCGCGCGACCCTGCAGGCCGCACGGGCCCTCCAGGCCGCACGGGCCCTGTATATGCCATCGAGCTGCGCGACCCGGAAATTCTAGGTCCGCACTACGAAGAGGCACTCGCTGCCGTCGGAGCGGTGCACTGCTGCACGGTCCATTCGCGCATGCCACCGGTGGACACCCAGGTGTCCGAAATGGGAACGGGGCCCTTGATCATCCGCTGGATGCTGCAGCAGGGGCACGACTACCCGAGCGCAAGCGCCCGATTTGCTCCATTCAGTCGCATCCTGGCGCCCGATAAGCTCAGCCGCAGCCGTATCGCCGGCCTGGTCAAACGGGGTTTGTCGGCCCGGCGCGACGTGTACGTGCTGGCAGCCAACAATGCGGAAGGGTGCGCGCCCCTGACCTTGCAGCAGCTTGCAATGGACGTCGTGCCCCCGGTCTCACTTTCTGCGCCCAACTAACCATACCGGTTCATGGATGGCTGGTAGACTCCGCGCCTATGGTTCGAGTCGTCAGAGCAACCCAGGTTGAGATCGATACTGCCGTGCAAGCCCTGCGCGACGGTGAGCTCGTGGCCTTTCCGACGGAAACGGTCTATGGGCTGGGCGCCAGTGCGACGAATCCGGCGGCGGTGCGCAAAATCTTCGCGGCCAAGGGTCGGCCAGCCGACCACCCAGTCATTGTCCACCTGGATAGCCCACGCTTCCTGCATCGTTGGGTGCGTGAGGTTCCAGAGGCCGCGAACAAGCTCGCGGAGCGGTTCTGGCCCGGTCCGCTGACGATGGTTATGCCCCGTGCGGCCAATGTTCACGATGTTGTGACCGGTGGCCAGGATACGGTTGCCGTCCGCGTCCCCTCCCACCCGATGGCTCAGCAGTTACTGACCGCATTCGGCGGCGGTATCGCTGCGCCTTCCGCGAATCGCTATGGGCGCTTGTCGCCGACTCGCGCCGAGCATGTGCGCGATGAGTTGGGCGATGCCGTGAACACGATTCTCGATGGAGGCGAGACCCAGATTGGCCTCGAGTCCACGATCATCACTTTCGAGGGCGCGAACGTACGCCTGCTGCGACCGGGCGCGGTGACTGCCGGGCAGATCCGAACGGTTATCGGCGAGGAACTGCTGATCGGTGCGAATACTCAATCGCCGCGAGTTCCGGGTAGCACTGCATCGCACTACGCGCCGACGACCCCCATGACGATCGTGGCGGCTGGCGAGATCGATGCGCATGCCGCGTCGCTTTCCGAGGGCGGACGCCGAATCGCGGTGCTCGCGCAGCGTTTGCCTTTGAAGTCCCACAAGTACGTTACGTGGATTAACGCCGGACGCCGTCCGGAACAGTATGGTCACGACCTTTACGCGAATTTGCGCACCCTGGATAAGGCCGGATGCCAACAGATCCTCGTGCAGGATGTGCCGGAAGGTGAGAAGTGGGATGCGATCCGCGATCGTTTGATGCGGGCAGCCTCCAGCATCAGTGAGAGCGGTGACACCGGCGCGATGGCTGTATTGCCATAGTTGATTAGCGCGGCACTGGCCGCGCGGAGCCGTGGAGCTTTTCCGCGGGGCCGCCCAGGCCGGCAAAAAGCGTCGTTTTTGCCGGCTGTGTCGGTGGCAATGCGCCTGCGGCGCGTCGGGCGCGCGGAAACCATGGTTCTTTTCCGCGGGGCCGCCGAGGCCGGCAAAATGCGTGGCTTTTGTCGGTGGGCTCAGTCGGCGGAGACCGTTCGCTCTTGCGCCCAGGTGCGCAAGGCTTCAATTTTTTCTGCCATCACCACTGACAGCGGTTTCGTGATCTTCAACTCTTGGGCAATGGCGGCCGCATTGACGGGCTGGCCGGTTGCCCGTGCGCTGTAGAGCGCGGCCACGATCGCCTGTTCCAGCTCAGCTCCGGAGAAACCCGCGCTGCGGTTCGCCAGCGCCAGAGCTTCCTGAGGCGTGATCTGCAGCGAGCGTTTGCGCGCGTGGATCGCCAGGATCGCAGCGCGAGCCGCCTCATCCGGCAGGTCGACGAAGAAAATCTCATCGAGCCGTCCCTTACGAATCAACTCCGGCGGCAGCGCGGTAATGTCGTTGGCCGTCGCAACGACGAAAATCCGCGAGCGTTGTTCGGAAAGCCAGGTGAGGAAAGTGCCCAGCACGCGCCGCGAAGTGCCGCTGTCGCCTTCCCCGTCTCCCAGTGCTTTCTCGATCTCGTCGATCCACAACACGCACGGTGAAAGGGCTTCGGCGGCCGCCAGCGACTCGCGCAGGTTCTTCTCGGATTCGCCATGCCACTTGCTGTAGAGCGCGCCGAAGTCCAACCGCAACAGCGGCACGCCGAAGATGCCCGCCGCCGCGCGCGCAGCCAGGCTCTTGCCGCAACCCTGCACACCGAGCAGTAGTATGCCCTTGGGCGGATCCAACTCCGGCGCCTTGCCGTCGAAGGCGGGTTTGCGGCTCGTCAGCCAGCTGCGCAGGTTCTGCATCCCGCCGACATCGGCGAATTTCGCGGTGTCAGGCTCGTATGTCAGGGTGCCGCCGCGATTGAGCAGTTGGTACTTGCCGGCCAGGACACCCTGCAGATCCGACATTGTGAGAGCGCCGTCGTCGAAGATCGCCTGGCGCACGAGCCGCTCGGCATCGCCGGCGGTGAGGCCGGCCAGGTTGTCGACGAGTTTGCTCAGCGCTTCGGGCTCGATGAGCGCCGTGTGTCCCGGGTTGGCGCTGGACCAGTCCTGGGCCACGCGCTTCACGATCATCCTGCGTTCATTGAGCGTCGGAAGCGCGAGCTGCATGCGCGTGGCAAAGCTCTCGAGCTCCTCGGGCAGCGGGACCTCGTGGCTCATCAGGACAATAGTCCGTTCCACCTGACCGTATCCCTGCGCTACGTCCTTCAACATCCGCACGTTGACGGGATCGGACAGATACGGATGAAAGTCGAGAAGCACGTAGATCCCCGGCATCGGGGTCGCCTTGAGATGGCGCAGCAACTGCGGCGGCTCGGCGAGCAGGCGCTGCGGGGCGCCCATGTCGACATCGATCCGCTGCAACCCTTCCGTCACAGTCCATTGAAATACTCCCCAGCCGCGTCCGCGGCGCGCCTTCAGGCTCGATTCGCGCACCAGCCCGAGGACGCGTGCCTCTTCGCGGGACTCGATGACAATCAGCGCAAAGCGCGAGGCGAGCAGCACTTCCAGCTCGCGGCGCGGATCTTGCGGCACGGTAGGGGGGCTCATGCGGCCGGAATGTAGCAGAACTGGCTGGGGTCCCTTGTCACGCCGTCACGTTTTTCTAACAATGAACCCATCGAAACCGGTAAATTGACTCATGCGAACCCGCCCCCGATGCATCGATCCCTTCCAGCCCGCCCACATCCGCCGCCTGGTGAAGGAATTCGGCTCACCCCTTCTGATCGTCGACTGCGAGCGCATCCGGGTGCAATTCCGGAAATTGAGTAAGGCACTGCCGGGGGTAGACCTGCACTACGCATTGAAGCCGATGCCACACCCCGCCGTGGTCACGACGGTGATGGAAGAGGGTGGATTCCTCGATCTCGCCACCACCGGAGAGGTTCACCTGGTCCATCGACTGGGCGCGGATCCCAAGCGCTGTATTCACACACATCCCATCAAACGGGATCAGGATATCCGCAACGCGGTGAGCTTCGGTGTGCGCACCTTCGTCGCGGACAATCCCGACGAAGTTCGGAAGTTTGCCAAGTACACCGACAACGCCGAGCTGCTGCTGCGTGTGTCGTTTCGCAGTCCGGGAGCCGTGGTCGACCTGTCCCGCAAATTCGGCTGCGACCCGGAAGATCTGTTGAGTCTGGCGCGCCTGGCCGCCGAGGTGGGCGTCAACGTGCGGGGTCTGTCGTTTCATGTCGGCTCACAGGCGGCGGATTCGGCTAAACACGTCGAAGCCTTGAATGCGTGTGTGAAATTGATGGCGAGCGCCCGCCGTGAAAAGCTCGGTACATTCGACACGCTCGATATCGGCGGCGGTTTTCCGATCGATTACGCAAATCCGGTGCAGGACATCAGTCGCTTCTGCGAGCCGATCCGGCAAGCGTTGGCGAAATTGCCCAAGCGCGTGCGCGTCATCGCCGAGCCCGGTCGATACATCGTCGGCCCATCGACAATCGGTGTCGCCTCGGTGATGGGTCGCGCCAAGCGTGAGGGTCACTGGTGGTACTACCTGGACGATGGCGTGTACGGCTCGTACAGCGGACAGATGTATGATCACGCCCGCTATCCGGTTGAGCCGCTGCGTGACAGCTCGGAGCGCCTGCCTTCCGTGTTGGCGGGGCCTACCTGCGACAGTATCGATGTCATCGCCGAGAACCTGATGTTGCCGGAGATGAGAGCAGGCGACCTGATCGTCGGGCGCGCGATGGGCGCCTACACCTGGGCGAGCGCGTCCGAGTTCAACTTTTTCCCCAAGGCGACGGTCGTTGCAGTCAACACCAAGCCGGGGGATGAGGGGAGCATCACGCCTCTATGAGGTGCCACCCGGCGCTGATCGCGACTGCAGCAGACCGATCGGGCCCGCGAATGGGGGGCGCCGGCGAAACAGGAGGTCATTTCGGGCTACCGCTCGCCCGCGACGAATGCGAAGCTTCGCGCACTGGCAGGGTGCGCTGCTGGGAGGAGTGAGGTGGCCGAACCATGAAAAACGAATCGGCTGTCGAGCCGGAAACCTCGATTCACCGACTGGTTGCGGCGGCGCGGGACGGCCGCGAGCCGCGCGTCATCGCGCGGCTGTATTCGGGATGGGCCCTGTTCGGGGAACGCCAGTTTTTGCGCGGTTATGCGCTTTTATTACCGGATCCGGTGGTGCCGACACTGAATGCGCTCGGAGCGCAGGAGCGCGCCGCCTACATGGCGGATGTCAGTCGATTGGGGGATGCCATTCTGAAGCTGACCGGCGCGGCAAGGATCAACTACGCGATCTTCGGCAATCAGGATCCGGCGCTGCATACGCACGTCATTCCCCGTTATGCCGATGAGCCCGAAAAGCATCGAGCGGATCATCCATGGTCATATAACTGGAGCGCGGCACCGTTGTTTGACCGCGCAGCCTACAAGGATCTGGCTGAAGGCTTGTTACGAGAGTTGTCTCGCATGGGCGTGACCAAGCACATGCGCTTCATGCCCGGCGTCAATGCCGGTCCCGCGAAGGGACCGGCCTGACGAAAAGGTCACTGCGATTTCGGAGCCTGCGCACCCGGGGTCGCCGGCGCGGGCTGCTTCACCTTGATCAGCTCCACTTCGAACTTGAGCAGGGAGCCCGGCGGAATGGCCGGCGGTGAGTTGACGTCGTAGGCCAGGTTCGGCGGGATGAACAGCTCCCACTTCGAGCCGGGCTTCATGAGCACCAACGCTTCCTGCCAGCCCTGAATGACCCCGTTCACGGGGAAGGTCGCGGGCGTGCCGCGCTTGTAGGAACTGTCGAATTCGGTCCCGTCGAGCAGGGTGCCCTTGTAGTTCACCGTGACTTCGTCGGTCGACTTCGGCGGCGTGCCGTTGCCTTCGGTCACGATGTGATATTCGAGGCCGCTGGCGGTCGTCACCACGCCCGGCTTCTTCCCATTCTGCGCAAGGAAGGTCTTGGCGGCGGTGCGGTTGTGATCGGCGAGCGCGTTACGGGCGGTCTTCACGTAATTGGCGATGTTTTCCTGATCGCCGGCGCCCATGGCCACCTTGCCGGACAGGGCATCGCGCAGCCCCTGGGTGAGGCGCTCGGTGGCGATGGAATCGGCGGTGAGGCCCAGATGATGAAGCTGGTCGCCCATCGAGACGCCGAGGCTGTAGCTGGCTTGGGCTTTCGCGTTGGTAGGAGCTTTCACGTCGGAGGCACCTCCTGGAGCGGCCGCGGGGGCGGCTGCCTTTTTCGGCTGAGTGGCGGCGGAAGGGGCTGCCTTATCGGCTGGAGTCTGTGACCAGGCGAGGGGCGCGCAGCCGAGCAGCGCGACAACGGCAATTGCCGTATTGTGGAAGAAGCGCTCCTGCGCAATGACCTTCCTGGGACCAACAGCAGCATTCATGAGGCACCTCGGGCTCGCGGGCCGTGCGGACGAGCACAGCGTGGAACCGCGGCGGGCGACAGTTTGGCGTATCAGAACGCATCGTGCTGCGTTTTTTTTTTGCTGTTGGCAGCCGTGGTTTCGATTACGGGCGCGAGTCGCGGAACGGCGACGTCAGCTGGAGCAGTGTCGGTGCTGAGTGTTAAGAATTTGTGTCGCAGCTTTCGCGAAGGCGCGCGTGAACATCGGGTTCTCGAGCACGCGGAGGCTGAATTCGCCGCTGGCGAAGTCGTGGCGGTCATCGGTCGCAGCGGGTCCGGAAAGTCCACGCTTCTGAATCTCATCAGCGGCATCGACCGTCCCGATCGCGGTACGGTGAGCATCGACGGCCTCGATGTCACGGCACTGACCGAGCCGCATCTGACATTGTTCCGCCGCAGGCACATCGGATTCGTGTACCAGTTCTTCAACCTCGTTCCGACACTGAATGTGGAGGAAAACGTCCGGCTGGTCCTGGAGCTCAATGGCGTGCGGGGGGCGGAAGCGCGTGACCGCAGCGCCGACATGCTGAACGAAGTGGGCTTGGGCAATCGTCTTCACAGCCCGGTGGACACACTGTCCGGCGGTGAACAACAACGAGTGGCGATTGCGCGTGCGCTCGTACATCGTCCGCCGGTTCTGTTGGCCGATGAGCCCACGGGCAACCTGGATGAAGAAACCGCGCGCCAGGTGTTGCCTGTGCTGCTGTCGCTGGCGCGCCAGCGCGGCGCGACCTTGTTGATAGTGACTCACGACTTGGGCCTGGCGCGATCCGCGGATCGAATGCTGGAGCTGCGCGAGGGTCGGCTGCAGGAGGTTCCACCCTGATGCCGCTTCTGTGGGCGGCCAGTCTCCGGCACCTGCTGCGCCATCCCGCGCAGCTCATTCTGGCGCTCGTGGGCCTGTCGGTGGGCGTGGGTACCATCATTGCCGTTGATATTGCGACGGCGAGCGCGGGGCGGGCGTTTCAATTGTCGATGCAGGCGGTCAACGGCGCGGCCACTCACTCCATCGTCGGGGGCGCCCACGGGATCGATGAGCAGTTGTATGTTGCCTTGCGCAAGCGGTTGACGACCCTTGCGCCCGTCGTGGAGGGATACGTCGTCGTGGGTGAGCGCACGCTGCAGCTCGTCGGGGTCGATCCATTCGCCAGCGCGAGCCTGGATCAGTCGGGACGCGGCGGCAGGCCACCCTCGCTCGATTGGTTCACGCAGCCGGGTGCTGTCGTGATGTCCGCGGCGACGGCTCAGCAGCTCGGTTTGAGAGTGAATCGGACATTCTCGTTGGATGTCGGTGGGCGAAGTTATCCGGCCGTCCTGATCGGAACGCTTTCCGCGGATCAGGTGGGCCATGACGCGCTGGTGCTGACGGATATTGCTCAGGCGCAGGAATGGTTGGGATCGATCGGCACGCTGTCCCGAATCGACGTGCGGGCGGACGAGGCGGCCGCCGCGGACTTGCGCGCGCGACTGCCGGCAGGTGTGCGCATCGAAAAGGCGGCCGGCCGCGCCCAGCAGAGCCTCGACATGACGAACGCCTTCACGACCAACCTGCAGGCCATGAGCTTGTTGGCCCTGATGGTGAGCACCTTGTTGATCTATGGGGCCATCAGTTTCGCGGTCGTTCAGCGGCGCCGCATCATCGGAATCCTGAGGGCACTGGGTGCTACCCGGGGGAATGTGTTCGCAATCGTCCTGACCGAAGCCGCCGTGCTCGGTGTCGTGGGCGCCGGGCTCGGTCTGCTGCTGGGGTCCGTCATCGGGCGTGGACTGGTGCAACTGGTCTCGCAAACCATCAACGACCTGTACTTCGTGGTGGCGGTCAACGAAACGGTTCTGCCGGCGAGCTCGATTCTCAAGGCACTGTTGGCAGGATTCGGCACCTCGCTTGCGGGAGCGTGGCTGCCGGCTCTGGAGGTTGCAGGGAGCGCCCCGCAGCTCGGTCTGCGGCGGTCCGTCCTGGAAGCGCGCGCAGTGTTGCTCGCGCGGAGGCTTCTGGTCGCCAGCGGTGGGCTGGCCGTGGCTTCCGGCGTGGTGGCCGTCACGTCGGGTCGCAGTTTGTTCGCAGGCTTTACCGCTCTTTTTCTGTTGTTATTGAGCGCGGCGACGTTGACGCCCGCCGTTCTCAGAATGCTTGCGCAGGCCGCCGCGCGATTGGCCGGACGCTTCAGTCCCGTTGCCCGGTTGGCATTGGGAGACATCGCAGCCTCGTTGAGTCGGACGGGCGTTGCCGTCGCGGCGCTTGGAATGGCGCTCGCCGCCATGATCGGTGTGTCCATCATGGTCGAGAGCTTCCGGGAATCGCTGCGGGACTGGCTCGGCCAGACGCTGCGCGCGGATATTTACGTGTCGGCACCGGGGCCCGGGGCGGGACGGCCTGAACGAAAGATCGACGATGAGCTGGTTCGGGAGATGATCTCAACTGCGGGCGTCGTCGACTATGCGATGAGCAGAACGGTGACCGTGGAGTTACCTCATGGACCTGTTCCGCTCGCCGCCGTGAAACTTGCGCGCCACGCGGTCACCGACGTGTTGATTGCCGGGGATCCGGCTGTGACCTGGCCAGCGTTTGAACGGGGTGACATTGTCATCTCCGATCCGCTTGCATATCGAAACCAACTTCATGTCGGCGAGTCCCTGACGCTGCCGACGGATTCGGGTCCGCGCGTATTCCGGATCGCCGGTATCTACCGGGAGTACGGCAACGATCGCGGTACCGTGCGGATCAGCCTGCCCGTGTATCGACGGTTCTGGCACGACGATGCGATTACCGCCATGGGGTTCTATCTGGCCCCCGGCGCGTCGTTGCCGGATGTCATGTCGAGCTTCCGGGCCCTGGCCCACGGCAAGCAGTCTCTGCTCATTCGCTCCAACGCGGACCTGCGCGATTTGTCGATGCAGATCTTCGAGCGGACGTTCGTGATCACGCGCGTGCTGTATTGGCTCGCGGCGGGGGTGGCCGCCATCGGGCTGGTCAGCGCGCTGCTCGCCTGGGAGCTGGAACGCTCGCACGAGATCGCCATCCTGCGATCGCTCGGCCTCACGCCGGGGGGCGCCGGCTGGTTGATCGAGGGCCAAACCGGCTTCATGGGGCTCATTGCCCTGATCGCCGCGATTCCCGCCGGATTGCTGACGGCGGTGCTGTTGATCGAGGTGGTCAACCGGCGGGCGTTTGGCTGGCGGATCGATGTGCATCTGTCGTGGGAACAGTTCGCGAATGCACTGCTGCTGGCCATTGCGGCTGCGTTGGTCGCGGGGTTGTATCCGGCGCGCCGGGTTGCGGTTGCGACCATTGCAACGGATATACGGGAAGAATGATGCGTTGGCTGATCCTATTACTGTGGTGTTCGGCGGGGTATGCGGCGGTCGCGGATCTGGATGTCTTGCGCGACAGCGACGCGGGATTCGCTCGCGCCGTTGAGCCGCGGAGGTTTGAATTCCCACGTGACCACGGGCCGCATCCAGACTTCCGCCACGAGTGGTGGTATGTGACCGGTAACCTGGATGCCGAGAGTGGCGAACGCTTCGGTTTTGAGTTGACCATTTTCAGAGTGGGCCTCGTGCCACCTGCGGCTCGCGCCCATCCGGGTGCTGCTGGCGCTGACGCAACCACCCGTGTTGGTGCCGGGCTGGCCGGCGCTGAGGCCGCGGCTAATACGGTTACCGGAGCCGCCGCGGCGGGCAGTACAGCTGGGGTGCCGGTTGCCCTGCCGACGAAGTCCGCGTGGCGTGCACGCGAGCTATACGTCGCGCATTTCGCCATCACGGATGTCACGCGGGGCACCTTCAAATTCACCGATCAATACTCGCGTGGCGCTCTCGACCTCGCCGGCGCCCAGGCACAACCCTTTCATGTGTGGCTCAACGACTGGGAGTTGGGTTCGATCCTTCACGCCCGCGGCCAGGGTTACGAGTTGACTCTCGAAATCGGCACGCTCGGCGAGCCGGTCCTCAACGGTGATCGGGGTCTGAGCCGCAAGTCCGCGGAGCCGGGTTCCGCGAGCTATTACTACTCGGTCCCGCGAATCCCCGTGCGCGGCAAGCTGGTGCGCGACGGCGCTCCGTTCAATGTCCACGGCCTCGCCTGGCTCGATCGCGAATGGGGCAGCGGCTCGTTGGGCTCGCAGGAGCAGGGCTGGGATTGGTTTGCCTTGCAACTCCAGGACGGAAGCGCCTTCATGTTCTATTCCCTACGGAACCGGGACGGCACACGCGATCCCAACAGCGCGGGTACCTGGATTGACGCCGGCGGATACGGCCGACCTCTGGACGCGGGTCAGGTGTCGATCGATGTCAGTGACCACTGGACCAGCCCGCGCGGCGGGCGGTATCCGTCGCGGTGGAGAGTTCGGGTGCCGTCTGCGGGCCTCGATGTCACGGTCCGTCCCGTTTTGGCCGATCAGGAGCTGGGCACTCGACCGCGTTATTGGGAGGGAGCGGTGGATCTGAGCGGGACACGGTCGGGAGGCGATATCAAGGGCCGCGGGTACGTGGAACTCGTGGGCTACGGCGAGTAGATTCCGTCAGCGGGAGGGACAATGGATTTCAATAAAATCATCCAGCGTGCCCGAGCGATACTCGTGACGCCGCGCACCGAGTGGCCGGTGATCGCTGCGGAACCCACGACGGCTCAGGACCTCTATCGCGACTACATCATGATCTTTGCGGCCATCCCGCCGGTCGCGCAGTTCGTGAAGCTGAGTATCCTCGGCTATGCATGGCATGGTTTCCGAGTCTATCGGCTCGGCATGGGACCAGGGCTCACCGCGGCCATTCTTCAGTATGTGGCATCGCTGGGCGCCGTGTACCTGCTGGCCATCATCGTGGAAGCATTGGCCCCGAATTTCGGCGGCCAACCCAATCGCCTGCAGGCGCTGAAGCTGGTCGGGTATGCCTACACGGCGAGCTGGCTCGCGGGGGCCGCACTGATCCTGCCGGGACTGGCCGGATTGGTCGGATTGGTTGGCGCCATTTACAGCATCTACCTGCTGTATCTCGGCTTGCCCAGCACCATGACCGTCGTGCCCGAGCGGGCCGCGGGTTATGCAGCGGTCATAGTCATCAGCGGCGTGGTATTGGGCTGGATCATTGCCGTCATCACGGGCGACATGACGGGAGTGGCCTGGTCCGACGGTTGACGCGGTTGGGGAACGAGACCTCGGGTGGGCACGGCTGGCGCGGATCGCTGGCTTGTCGGATGATGGCTACAAGGCTGGTAAACGAACGAGGAAATTTCATGCGACGCTCATTGATGACCGCGGTAATGGCGGCAGCGCTCTTTGCGGTGCCCACCTTTGCTGCACTTCCAGACGGTACCAAGGCCCCGGATTTCACCACGCAGGCTTCGCTGGCCGGCAAGGCATTCCAGTTTTCGCTGGCGGACGCTCTGAAAAAGGGCCCTGTGGTGCTGTATTTCTATCCGGCGGCATTCACGCCCGGCTGCACGATCGAAGCGCACGAGTTCGCGGAAGCCACGCCGAAATTCGAAGCGCTGGGGGCCACGGTGATCGGCGTTTCGCACGATCCCATCGACAAGCTCAACAAATTCTCGGTGAGTGAATGCCGCAACAAGTTCGCGGTGGCGTCCGATGCCGACGGCAGCATCATGAAGCACTACGACGCTGTGCTGCCGGCCATGCCGGCGTACGCCAACCGTACGTCGTATGTGATCGCACCGACCGGTGAGATCATTTACTCGTACACCGAGCTCAAGCCCGACCAGCACGTTTCGAACACCATGGCTGCCGTGAAGAAGTGGCAGGACGCGCACAAGAAAGGCTGAGGGCGAGGCAAAGCCCCAGAGGACCGCTGGGACGTGACGGCGCAGGTGCCGGGTCTGCGCTTCCCGCTGTTCCAACTCGCACCACCCAACCCCCAGCGGCGTTCGCACCGCTTGCGCAGTCGACTCATCGTTACGGCGCGCTGGGTTGGGGGTGTGAACTCCAGGGTGAAGAGCCTGCCTACAGCACAGCCTCTCGCCCAACAAAGATCTCCTGGACCCGCGCCAGCACCCAAGGGCAATCCCCATCCTCGCTTCCGCTGATTATCGACAACAACCGGGTCAGACTATCGCGGCCTGACTCAAACCCGGAGCTCTCCGGGGAACCCGGGGCGGTTCATTACCTGCAACCGACCATGGGTTTGGCGCCGGCGCCACTAGGAACTAACTCAACCAACCAGCGCTTCTTAAATCGCGCCAAGGTTCTGTTCGCAAAATTCTGCGCCTCTGCCGCGCTAGAACCTTCAGAAAACCCCATCGCCATCTGAAAACCTGGCAAACCCACGTTCGCCGCACCGATTCCCATACCATCTTCGCGTACAACCCGGATGTCGATTACACGACTGCCACCCGTTCTCTCGTGACCAGCATAGCCCACTTCTTTTAGCTCCCGCTGAGCGTTACTACTGTTATCCGTAAATTCCAATTTCTCCTCTGAGGCAACCGATTTCAACTCGTCAACGAACTCCCCAACGCCTTGTTCATTCAATAGACACATTTGCACCATCAGAAATGGCCGCTTCCCGGGCGAACATCCAGTCAAGAGTAATGACACAATCGTGAGCGTGCACGCCTTATAAATTTTACGAGACATCCAACGCACCTCTGCTCGCTTCGGCGGATCTAGTAGTGATCTGGTATTCCATTTAGCGCGTCACAACCATCCGCGATAATTTCATTTCTGAATCCAAACAGTAGCGCCCCGAAAATATCATTCACAACGCCCATAAACGGGGACTCGTCGGGGGTGCCTGCCCCATTTGCTTTAATGAGAGAGCCCGTTCCAAACGGTGTCACTTGGGTCGTCACGGTTCCTTGGAATATATGCCCCGGAAGTGCGATGTTCGTTATCGTCATATTTTGTGTATCGACGACTTGAGTGATTTGGTTGGGGGTAAAAATGCTCCACAAAGAAATTGGTGTGGTGACCCCTTCCTGTGCTGCGGGCGCGCCGGGCGCCGACATGCCGGGCTCCTTCAAAGCACTAAAGGCTTGAGAAGGTGTACACGTAGTTGGCGTGGCGCTCCCGTAGTGATGCCCCTGATTTCCTTGATTCCTTTGCGGCGAAGACGGTGGAGTAGCCTTGGTCGGCGGACGGGAAGGCTCAGGTGCGCGGGGCTGCGGAATCCCATGCCCATGTCTGGGCATGACCGGCCCCCGCGATGCTATGGATCCCCCGCCGCCGGGAGAGTTTCCTGGAATGCCGGGAGTTACGGGAGGGAAATCAGGAAGACAGATTTCCTGTGAATACCCTGGAGAACCGACCCCTACGAGTGCTAATCCGCCATCATCGGGAAATTCATCAACGAATCCATCGCCGGCCGGGAAGTCCACACTAATGCACTGCTCGAATCCGGTCGGATCCTTCATGGTGAGTGGGTTATTCGTGACATAACTATATCGATTGAAGCTCTGGGTGAACTGCGGGTGAACCCCAATGGGATCCGCCGATAGGAATCGGCCCGTGATGGCATCCTGTACACGGCCCAGCATGTCATTGAGTCCCATCGCGCCCAGTGCCACCTGCCAGGTAAATCCGTGACGAGTAACCGCGTTGATTTTGGCCAAATTGCCCTGCGTGGGCGGACCTGACCACGTGCAGGCGCTTCGGCGGGCTCCGAACGCCGTGAAACTTTCTTTGATGCAGGTCGATGTCCCATCCCCGCCGTTCAGGTCGCCGTTCAGGATGACTTCCGCACCGCCCAAATGATCCTCCCGAACGTAGTGTAAGCTATCGGTGCCAGCACTGGTACGGCTGTAGATCGCCACTTTCGAATCCCCCGCGTAGATGTAGTGGCGATAGTCACTGGCACCTGCCGTGATGACCTTCTCGAGCCCCGCGCCGACGAAGTACGTCGTCTCGACTCCCGCGCTGCCGGCGGTAACGACCTTCCAGCGCTCGTGGTTCTGGTTATAGGCAAACTGAACTGACTCGCCCCCCGCGCCATTGATCACACTCGGATGGTTGTAGCTGGTCCAGCTGACCGTCAGGCCGTTGCGAGTGATCGCATTGCCGTTGGCATCATATGAGTACGTATAACTCGCACTGCCCGCCTGTGTGACTGCATGGATGTGGGTGGGATCGTATGTCCAGGTCGCTCCAGCAGCGACATCGCTGCGTGAGGTGATGTTGCCCGTAGCATCGTAGGTCAGGGCTAGATTGGTCGTCCCGCCCAATGTGGAGTGATCCAACCGATAGAGGTTGTCGTAGTAGAAGTTTTCGGTGAGGCCTGCGTTGTTGTTCTGGCGTTGGATGAGATTGCCCGCCTCATCGTACAGATAGGAGTCATTCTGCAAGGCGGCGGTGCCGCTCACCCCGGAGCTCACCGCACTCGGCCACCCGGTGACCGCATCCAAGGTGCGTTGCGTGACTACGCCGTTGCCGAGGGTTTCCTGAATGACCTGATGGCGCGGGTTCATCGCATTCGCTGCCCAGAAGACGGTGCTCGGGGCGTTGAAGTCAGAGATCTTCTGCAGGATCCCATTCTGATAGGTGTACTGCAGCTTCAGTCGATAACTGGAGGTGCTTACCGGGTAGGTCAGTGTGTCGAGCAACCCCGTGTTGGCGTTATATGCCGTATCATACGAATAGGTGCCATCGGAGGGAATCGTGATGGTCTGGTTGATGCGCCGGCCCGCACTGTCGTAGCTGTAGCTCTCGACATAACTGCCCGCGGACACACTCTGCAGTTGACCGACGTTGAAGCTCCCGGGCGTGTTTCCCCAAGTCCAAGTGGTCACCAGATCCGGCTCGGTGCGCGTCAGCGGGCGCGACAGCGCATCGTACGTCGCAGTGAAACTCTGGCCCTTCGCATCCGAGTAGCCGGTGAGCTCGCCCAGGGCATCGTAGGTGTACGACCAAGCTCCCCGATCCGCATCGGAGCTGGCGGTCAGGAACGCCTGGATGCCATAGGCGTATGTTGCCGAGAACAGCGTGTGACCCTGGTTGTCCGTGGTTGACACCACGCTGCCAAAAGCATCATAGCCGTAATTGATGGCGTAGCCGTTGTGATCGGTGGTACGCCCGAGAGTGCCAACAACCGTTTTGATCTGTACCGTCTGTTTGCCTTGCGGATCGGTGACGGTCGTCGTGCGCCCTGCATACTGGTACGTGGTCGTCTGCAGGCTACCGTTGGTCGCGCTAATGGGCCGCTGGCTCTGCGTCAGGCGATCGAGTGGGTCATAGCTGTGGGTACTCCAATAGCCACAAGGCGTGGAGACTGCGCTCCACACACACGGCATGGCCTGCTGCGAGAGTCGTCCGAAACTGTCGTAGCGCACCTCGTTGCGATCGTAGGCACCGCTGGCGAGCGATCGCTGATTGCGTATGAGCACCCGGTCGGTTGGGTCCAAGTACGTCGTGCCGTCCGACTGCACCGACTGATCGACGTTGTAGACGGTTTGTGCCACCGCCTGGGCATGACTGCCGATGAGGCAGCCCCCGGAGGTGGCGCAGTCGTTGTAGGCCCATCCGGTCTTTGTACCATCGGGGCGCGTTTCCAGCGTCTTGCGACCGAACCCGTCGTATTGCCACGAAATCTGGATGGTATTGGGATCCTGGGCGCTGGTGCGCAGCCCTAGACCAAAATCATAGCCGTACTGCGTAATTTGATTGAGTGGGTTTTTCACCGATTGCGGGAACTGTCCGGTGCTGCCCCAATCCACGTGGGTGTTGCGGCTATCGGTCATGCCGGCGGCGGTCACCGTCACATCCGAGAGATTTCCGAAGCTATCGTAACCATAGGCTTGGCTCACCGCATAGGCGCTGCCCGGTTCGGTCACCTGCTGCGTCTTGCGGCAGTGCGCGTAATCCGGACTTGGAAAGCTCACGGTGCGGGTCTTGGCAGCCACCCCTGGTGCTGTGTTGGTCACCGTAATCTGTGTAGGCAGATTCAAGCACCAGTTGGAGCTCTGATCGGGGCTGATCGTCGTCGCTGTTGTGGTCGACCATTGCTGACCCTGATATGGGGAACTCGCATCATTGTCCGTCACCGTCGTGGATACGTTTGTCGTATTGCCGGAAGTGTCGACAGTGACGTTTTTAACCGTATTTGTTATGGGTAGTGCGTTGGATGTACCACCGACCTCGTAGGCTTGAACGGTCGAGGTCTGCATGTAGACCAGACGTCGTTGATTATTCGATGACGTATCGAGGTCAATTTTGTTGTTCGAGTAAACGGCGTGGCTGACCAACGTCGTTCCATCATGCTGATACGTATCGAGCTGGGAAACCCACCCGGTGTACGGGAAGGATTGCTGGAAAGAGGTCGTGCGAACCAGGGAACCGGCCCGAGTATCGGTCACGGTCTGCTTCTGAAATCCCTCGAATCCGTACCCGGTGAGGGATCGGCGGGCATCCGTGTACGAGTAGCTCTGCGTGTAGGTCCCACCGATCCCGTCGGAGGCAACGGTCTGACTCACGACGTACATCGGCGCGATGAGATCCTGCTCCGGATAGGTGGCACTCGAGCCTGCGGTGTGATTGCTACGGACAATCGAGACGTAGGTCGGGCTCACGAAGTTGCCGTAGCCATCGGTCACATTGGTGAGCAGATCCGGCGGCTGCGCGGCGCCATTATGGAGGTTGTAGGAGAGGGTGGTCCCGATCCAACCGACCAGGTCATCGAGACCATCGCCGCTGAGATCGACCGCCGAATAGGTCGTCCCCGCGGTGTAGCTGAGGCCGGTCGCAGTGCTCGGGCCGATATTCACGCCGGTCGACAACTGCACGTTGATGGCGCTACCGGATGCGAAGAGCAGATCCGTGCGCCCATCCCCGTCCCAATCCATGACCGCGAGCGGCGCAGCACTGAGAGTGATCGTGCCACCGGCATTCCCATTGCAATCGGAAATCTCCACTCTGGCACCGACCAGGAAATCCGTGCAGGCATCGTTGTTCCAGTTGATGTACTGCGGCGGCGTCCCGTCGACGCTGTAAACGGAGCTCGTGAAGCCCGCCCCATTGCCCAGCAGCTCGATGAGCTCATGCAAGTGCACCCTTGGGCCATCGCTGGGCTCATTCCAACCGACGTTGATCGTGAGGTCCCCTCGGCCATCGCCGTTGAAATCGAGCGCCCGCAGCGAGCCACCATGCTGGGCATCCGGGGTATGCAGATTGGCACCCGTGTACAGGGCTCCGTCCGAATCGGTGTTCGAATAGCCCAAGGTCGCTGTCCCGAAGCTCGGGGTGCCGCCCCCACCGGTGTTCAACCGCACATAGACATCCACGCGGGGCGCCCCGCCCGGATTCATCTGCAGGGAGACCAGATCCGGCAATCCATCGCCGTTCGTATCGGCGAGTGCGAAGGACTTCGATGCGGTATCCACCGCGATTCCGGTGGACACGCCTGAGAAAGAGGTTCCGTTCCAGGTGTAATAGGTCCACGTCCCACTCGCGTTCGCGAGGAGTCCATCCCGCCCTGTGCCCTTCAAATCACCGGGCAACAACGTGCCGCCGGTTCCAATATAGGACGGCGTCGAGACCCCGGTACTGAATGGAGTGCCGTAGCCCGAGGCCGATCCGAAGGCCACATACCAGCTCGTGCCGACCTGGTAGAGCAAGTCGCGATAGCCATCCCCATTGAAGTCGTAGTTGGTGAGGTACCAGGTCGCATCGCCGAGCGCGACGGTTGAGGGCGAAGTCGACACGCCGGCGCTGCCGCTCTGATAGGCGAACGTGGTCGGATACAGGCAGTTGCTCCCAGTGGTATCCGTGCATTCCTGGAGCTGGACGAGCTCGTCTCGCCCCGTCTGGGGCGCGACCTGATAGGTCAGGACGTAATTGCGCTTCACGGTGCCCTGATACTTCACCGTAATCGAGCTCAAGAGATTGGCGTTGACGATCGGGGTGCCGGCGACATAGCCGTAGTAGGAGCTCTGCGGCACGTTGGCGCCGTAGTTGAACGTCATCGTGTATTGATAGGAGCTGCCGCCCGCACTCGTCGGTGACCAGGAGATCGTGCTCGGGATGGCGCTCCCGGTGGCCGTCGTATAGGCCACCGTCAGTGTATTGCCCCCGCGATCGGTGATCTTATCGAGCAGCCAGGCTGTGGCCGTGGAAGTCCCGGAGGCGAGAACCTGGGAGTTGCCCCCGTTGCCGTATTCATAGGTCCAGCCGTTGCGCGCCTGGACCGTGAAGGACGCCGGTCCGTTGCCCGCGGTGCCAACGGCACTGATATTCGAGAAGTCGGCCACCTCGGTTTGGTAGGAGGAGCCGGCCTGTCCATACGACCCACCCGTCAATCGCAAGCGCTTGCCATCCAGGCACAGCGCATCGGAGGTGGTCAGCGCCACCGGCGCAGGTGTCGTGTCCTGTGCCACGGTACGATTGCAACGGTAGAGGCTGCTGAGACCACTCAGACTCCAGCCCACGCCGACTGTACCGTCCCCTTGTCGGCTGTTATAGGTGAGCGCCATGTTGGGTTGCACGCCGCCCGGCCCCGGAGGGGCCCAGATCGGAATCGTATAGGTGGCCGCGCCCGTCGGTGAGACGGCGAACGAGCCGGTGGTTCGGCCAACCGCCGACCACGCATTCTCTTGAGAGACGAGAACGCTCGACAGCAGCGCAATCGCACCGCCGATACGAACCAGTCGGGCCAGGGACATACGATTCGCTCCGGTGATCTCAGGGACATCCGATCGGTCAGACGGTGTGTGACAGTGTTGTCGAGTACGCAACATGGGCGCAGGACCTAGTTGCAATCCGGGCTGGCGACCGGCGTCGTCGTGGAGACCACGTTGGAATAGGGACCTGCATTGCCGGCGGCATCGAAGGCACGCACTCGGTAGCTGTAGCTGCCGGCGGCTACGACGCCGGTGTCGTAATACGGCGGGGCTGCCACCGAACCCAACGCGCTGAAGCTGCTGCAGCTGGCACCCGAGCACCGTTCTACGACGTAATTGACAACGCCCACGTTGTCGCTCGCGGCGGTCCAGCTCAGATCCACTTCAGAGCTCGAGGTGGCCACGATGACCAAGTTGGAGGGGGCCGTCGGCGGCTGAGTGTCGCCCGAGCCGGCACTCGTGGACGTGGTGCTCACGGTCGAGAACGGGCTCACATTGCCCGCCGCATCCTTCGCTCTCACCTCGTAGCTGTAGCTGGTGGAGGCGGTGAGCCCCGCGTCGCTGTAGGTCGTACCCGTCACCGTCGTGATCAGGCTAAACGTGGAGCAGGAGGCGCCCTGACAGCGCCAAATCTCATAACCTGTGACCCCGACATTGTCAGTGGACGCCGTCCAACTGAGATTGATCTGGGAGCTCGAGATCGCCGTTACGCCAAGTCCCGTTGGCRTCGTGGGCGGTGAAGTGTCCCCGCCGCCGGTGGCGGCCTTGAAGGCGGCCATCTGCATGATCCACGMCCCGGTGGCATTCTGCGTGGCGGTTCCCGCATAACTGCCCGGGGTCGTGACGATCTCATCCTCGAGGATGTCCGAGTAATGTGTGATCAAACGCTGCGTGTAACCCGATCCGGCCGCGGTCGTGGTCTGGGAGGTGTAATCCCCGGCGACCAGTAGGTCATTGGCGTTCGTGGTCGTGAGCGAACCGCTGCTGATCGACACGGCCGTACCGCTCGCACCGACCGCCCCATCGAGCGGACTGCTGGTATCGATGCCGCTGTACTCGGCCACCCGGATATCCAGGAACGAGACCGAGGAGCTGAAGGTCACCGTCACCGTGTTCGCACCGGCGGCGGCCGCCGCGATGTTCTTGGCGTAGTAAATGGACTGCTCGGAACCGGTCGGGCCGACCGCCAGCACGTAGGTATTACCCTTGCTGTCGGTGATCGAGCTCGGGCCGGTAGAGCCGCCCCAGCCCACGATCAGCACGTTCAGATCGCCTGCGGTTTGCGCGCCCGTAAAGGTCACGGAGCCCGTAGCCGCCGAGCCTTGACTCGAGGAGTAGCCCTGCACGTAGGCTATCGCGGCCAGGGCACGCGGACCGCTGGCCATTCCCAGCAATCCCAAGAGCGCGCTCAGCGCCAGCAGCCTCCAGCGAGGGGCCCTGTTGGAATGCGGGCAACCAGAGGGTCTGGCTGATCTCAGCGATGGCCGCATCGGTGGAACCCTTATTTCAGACACGCGCACTCCCACATCGCGACGCCCGAAGGTCGCAATCTCGTTAGAAACTCATGGAGTCAAACGCGGAGGTTTTCCGCTATGAAAGTACCCTCGAGCGAAGCTGCCTGCTGTGGCCAGCGCCAAAACGGACGATCCACTTCGATCGAGCCGGAGCGGTGATGTGATGCGGACACCTATCCGCCATGAGGAAAGCCTCCACTGCCGAGATCCTGTCAGAACGCACCGTCCTCACGCACATCCTCTACTCCCGAAACGATGCGGGACCATCGTCATACCAACGAGCTTGGCCGTCAACCGCGAATCGGATCTCCGTTGTCAATATGGGAGTTTGGTCTCACTTCGTGTTGGATCGGTTGTATCGACATACGAGTGATCGATCATTTTTGAACCTAACTGGACCCATAGGCGATCGGATAACTCCAATTCATCGATTCCTGCCAGAGAGGTCAGCCGCGCTCAGACGCTCAGGGCCCAACTCACACCGGAAGGATGCTCGCCACCGTGCGGTCACTCGTTTGCATCACAGAAGCCTCCACTGCCGCGACCCTGAGAGACGATCGTCGGGTCCATCCTGGCAGCCCATGCCGCTGCCTCCTTCAACCTTGATATATGGGAAGTTGGTCTCAATTTCCCCCTTGTCAGTTGGATCACGGCCGAAGTTTGTCGTAACAGTTGCACGAACGGCGAGCCAATGACCCCTCCGAATGACTCCATTTCTACAATTTCGACCCGTTCGAAGATCTGACCCTGCGAGATCTGTCTCTTATACACACACGAACGGCGAGCCAATGACCCCTCCGAATGACTCCATTTCTACAATTTCGACCCGTTCGAAGATCTGACCCTGCGAGATCGCGGGCGCCACTGACGGTGGGCGGGATCGTCGCCTCCGTGCTTCTACATGGCTTGTTGTTCACTCCGTTGATGTGGGGTGGGCATCCTGCGCATCCGCGCGATCCCAACGAAGAAGGCGCTGCCGCCAGTCACCAGGAAGTAAAAGGCCCTACTTCGACCCTGATKGTCTTTCAAGAGGACACAGCCTCGATTMACACTTCTTTAGAKAYTGATGAAAGCGATCAGCGCTTCATTCTGCCTGAGCCGCCCATTTTACCGATCGCCCGTCCTCATCTGCCGGCCCCGGTGTTGAGTTGGCCGGATGATGTCGAGGACGAGGTCGCGTCCGAGGCGGAGGGTGACCAAGCCGGTCATTCCCTGATGTTCGGACGCTACATGGGGCAGATCTCCGCGCGCATCGAGCGCGCGTGGCTCAGGCCCCGCTCCGCACCCAAAGAGGGATCGTTCGCCTGCCGAGTGCAAATCCAACAGGATCGCAGCGGTCGCGTCCAAGAGGTCACCCTCGAGAGATGCTCCCAGGATCTGCGCTGGCAAGCATCCCTCGTGAAGGCGATCCAAGGTGCATCGCCGCTGCCAGCACCTCCCGAGGCGGCCGTCTTTTCCAACCTGCTGACGCTCGAATTTGATTCGGATGCGTATGTCGCCGGAAGGAGCGAGGAGGGATTTGAACCGCAACCGCCCGAATCTCGGCCAACCTCGACCGGCGGCTCAATCGAGCGGCGGATTCATCGCGACGGCTCTGTGGATCTCACCATCATCGGATCACCCGCTGCGGCGCGCGAGCGGTATTAGACGTCAGTCAGTCGAAGATCGACTCGCTCTCGAGGTAAGGGCTAGGCAAAGTCCGCGAGTACCGCTGGAACGGGGCGGCGCAGGAGCCGGTTCTGCGCTTCCCACTGTTCCTGCGCCTCCAACTGCACCTGGAATTTCACTTCGCCTGCGGCCAATACGGCGACCGGCACTCCGTCCTTGTAGAGGAGACGGTTCGAGCTCAGCGCGGGCAGGCGGGGACCGGGTGTGATGATGCCGACCAGGTTGAGCGGGTCGGCACCGGACAGTGAGACGTAACTGTTTGAATGGGGTTTGTGACGCATATCGCGCAGCAGGCCAATGGCTTCGGGTGCGGCATACTGCTCGCCGGTAAATCCGGCTACAAACCGACCTCCACGGATTTCTCCGCGCGCTTCGAGACGGCGAAAGCACATTAGCAGCTCGCGCCAGGGCGGCAGCCAGTCGGCTTCTCGAGCCAACAACCTCCAGAAGACAACACCCCAACGACGCAGCAGGGTTCGCGCAACCTGCTCAACCGTCTCATCGTCCTGGCGGCGCGCGTCGGCGGTTCCAACATCCACCGCCTGTCGTGGTGCACGCCGGATCAGTGCCCACCGCCCAGCCGTGTCCATGCCGAATAATGCTGCGCGGCGCCTGCGCTTGCCGCCGGATGAGCTGCGTCGGCGATCTGATGGGACCAGCAGCGCCCGCAGACCTCCGAAGCTGTCCGAATTGACGATGCCGAGCGCGACCAACTCCGCCAGCGCTTCCTCGGCCTGGCTCGGCAGCAGTCCGGCGGCGTCCGCGATTTCGTCGAAGAATGACGCGCCGTGTTCTTGTATGTACTGCGCTACCACACGAGCCCGTACTGATAAGGCACTCGTATCCGGTTCACCGGACAGGGACGACCAGACCTTCAGGTTTCGGCGTGCGAGTAACGAAATGGGCGTCGAACGCACGGGCGCGGCGCCGCGTTCGCCATCGCCCTTTCGCGATGTGCGATGGGCCAGACGCGACCAGACAAACCTTCCCGCCAGGCATTGTTCATCGAGCCAGGCAGGCTCGTATTCGCTGAGGCGCGCAGGCAGAATCTCGGTCTCCCAGGCGCTCGCGGGCGCCTCGAATCCCTCGAGTTGCCCCAACACCGCTGCGACAGCGTCGGGTCCCTCCATTCGGCCGTCCGGGGTGACGCGCTGCCATTCAAACAGAAAGCGCAGGTAATCGCTGGCGGCGATGGGTTCGATTTCGGCGCGTAGCCGTTTCACCGTATAGCGGTGGATGCGAGCCAGGAGCCGGCGCTCACACCATTCCTCGGCGTCCGCCGAGAATTGCCCACGCATCGCAAAGCCTTCGGCTTGCAGCGCAGCGAGAGCGATGTCGATCTCCGAGCGCGGCAGGTTGAGTGAGGCAGCGATGGCCGCCGCAGTGACAGGTCCCAAGCCTTCGAGTCGCCCACGAACGATCTCGACGAGCGCCGCTTCCCTGGCCCAGGGTTTGTTGTAGGCGTCCGGCGCTTCGATCGCCGGGTGTGGGTGGCTGCCAGGAAATACAGCGCGCAGCAGGGGGATGCGTTCGGCCGGCACCCAAAGAGCGTGCGGCCCAACTGCAGTCGTGAGGGACACTTCAGCTGAATCTGACACCCGCGCGACGAATCTGGTGACGCGTCGCTGCGCCGAGAGTGCTTCCAGCAGTCCGCGCCACGCGGGGTGGCGTGCCACTTCTTCCTCCGTGAGAAAAGTCAGCCACAGCATCGCGTCGTGCAGCTCATCTGTATTCGTCGCGTCGGGCCAGGCCTCCTCGCGCACGCGCTGAATGGCTTCGGGATCCAGCTTCCCAATGTCTGAAGCCGTCTGCGGATCCAGCCAGCGCCGGCTCATCACCGCCTGCGTGCGGCGCTCCTCCAGGGGAGCATCATCGAGGAACGCATAAGGACGCGCGGACAACACCTCCAGCGCCAGAGGCGAAGGCTCCACCACGTCCCGAGCGATCACCTGGATCCTCCCGGCCTCGAGGTTACGAAGTAACTGCTCGAAACCCTCAACATCCATGGCTTCTTCCAGGCAGTCTCGGAGGGTCTGCTGCACCAGGGGATGGTCGGGAATCTCCAGCTCACCGGGCAGGTTCTCGGCACACGCGACCTGGTCCGGGAAGATCGATGTCAACAAGTCCTCTGCTGCCATCCGCGCCAGCGGCGCTGCCACTTTCTTGCCGCCGCGGAATCGAGGCAACGCGAGTGCGATGGTTGCAGTCCAGCGCCAGCGGGCGGTGAACATCGGTGCCGCGCACAGCGCCTGCACCAAAATGGGCCGTGCCGTGTTGGAATGCAGGTAGCGGGCGACATCAGCCAACTCGAAGCTGTGTGCCGTTGTCAGTGAGAGGATGATGGTGTCTTCGGTCGCCGCCGCCTGCAGCTCGAAGTTGAAGGAGCGACAAAACCGCTTGCGCAGCGCGAGCCCCCAGGCGCGATTCAGGCGGCTGCCGAAGGGGGAATGGATGACGAGCTGCATGCCGCCCGTTGTGTCGAAGAAGCGCTCGAAAATCAGGGTTTCCTGAGTCGGCAGTGCGCCCAGCGCCGTGCGTGCCGCTGCCAGGTAATTTACGAGTTGAACCGCCGCCGCACCTGTCACGCCGACGTCTTCGGAGAGCCAGCGAATGGCCGCCTCGCGTCCCACCGCCGCCAGCTCAGCGAGAACCCGGTCCCCGGTTCCGGCGAGCGCGCCGAACGAATTTCCTGCCTTCGGCCGCGGCGTCTCCACCGGATCGTCCGGTGCGCCGGCCAGATCATCGTCCGAGCGCGACGCTGCGGCGCGAAGGGCCGGCGCCAGCCGCCTTTCGATTTCGGCGCGCAACCGCGACACGGACTGCGAGAGCTCGTCGGAGCGGCCGGGGGCCTCGCCGAGCCAGAACGGGATGCTGGGCGGCTCGCCGTGCGCATCCGCAACGCGCACCTTGCCTTGCTCAACTCGCAGAATGCGATACGACACATTTCCGAGCTGGAAAATATCGCCCTGCAGGCTCTCGACCGCGAAGTCCTCATTGACCGTGCCGACGAAGGTGGCCTGCGGCTCGAGCAGTACCTGGTAGTCCGCGTTGTCCGGAATGGTGCCGCCGGAAGTGATCGCGGTGAGTCGCGCGCTGGGCCGGGGCCGGATCGTGTGATTGACGGTGTCATGATAAATGAGCGCGCCATGGCGGCCACGCCGTGTGCTGTAGCCCTCGGCCAGCATCGCGAGGACTGCGTCAAACTCCTCGCGTGTCAGGTTCCGGTACGGGTAGGCGCCGCGCAGCAAGGCGAACAGCGCATCGTCATTGCACTCGCGGGCGGCGGTTTCAGCCACTATTTGCTGAGCCAACAGATCGAGCGGCTTCTGCGGCATCCGCAGCCGATCGAGCTCGCCACGGCGCACGGCGTCCAACAGGGCGGCGCACTCAACCAGATCGTCGCGCGAAAGCGGAAACAATCGGCCTTTGGGTGTGCCGCCGACGCAGTGGCCGGATCGGCCGACGCGCTGCAGAAACGCGGCAATCGAACGGGGTGAGCCAAGCTGGCACACGAGATCGACATCCCCGATGTCGATGCCCAACTCGAGAGAGGCGGTCGCAATGAGGGCTTTGAGCTCGCCGTTCTTCAGCCGGCTTTCGGCGTCGAAACGCAACTCCTTCGCCATGCTGCCGTGGTGCGCCGTAACATTGTTCTCGCCAATTCGCTCGGAGAGATGGCGAGCTACGCGCTCCGCATGCCGTCGGGTGTTGACGAATATCAATGTCGTGCGGTGCTCGCCGATGAGCTCGGCCAGGCGGTCATACACTTCGGTCCATGCATCGCCCGACATCACCGCTTCCAACGGAGAGCCTGGGACTTCGATCGCCAAGTCGCGAGCGCGCGCATGACCGCTGTCGATGATCGTGCAGTCGGCTTCGCCGGTCGGACGCACGTTGCGCGTTCCGACAAGAAAACGGGCAACCTCTTCAATCGGCTTTTGTGTTGCCGACAGACCGATGCGAGTCAACCGTCGCCCGGTCAGGGCTTCGAGCCGTTCGAGCGATACCGCCAGGTGCAGCCCGCGCTTCCCGCCGACCATGGCGTGAATCTCATCGACGATGACGGTGCGTGTCGTACCTAACATCTTGCGGCCGGACTCGGAGCCCAACAGGATGTAGAGCGACTCCGGGGTGGTGACGACGATGTGCGGCGGTCGCTTCCGCATGCTGGTGCGTTCGCTCTGCGGCGTATCGCCCGTGCGTACGAACGTTCGGATCTCCAAATCCGGCAGGTCGAGGGCCCGCAACTCCTCGCGGATTCCCGCGAGCGGGGCCTCGAGGTTGCGGCGAATATCGTTGGACAACGCTTTGAGCGGCGAAACGTAGACGATGTGCGTCTCATCGCTCAGCCCTCGTTCGAGACCGTCTCGGACGAGTCGATCAATAGCCGCGAGAAAGGCCGCCAGGGTCTTGCCCGACCCGGTGGGAGCCGCAATCAGGACGTGCCGCTGCGCCTGGATGGCCGGCCACGCCTGCTCCTGCGGCGCGGTGGCAGCCTGAAAAGTCCTGTTAAACCAATTGGTTACGGCAGGTTGGAAGGAATCGAGGGCAGGCATGCCTCCCATTCAACCACAGGCAGGGCGCCGCGACCTCTCCCCATCCGGAAGACTGAAATAAAAGCACGCTCCCCGCTCGACTTCCGCTTCCGCCCAGACCTCACCCGCGTGCCGATGGACGATCCGTTGCACCATCGCCAGTCCGATTCCGCTCCCGGGAAACTGAGAGTCGACATGCAGCCGTTTGAACGGGCTGAACAGATTGGCCGCATGCCTCGGGTCGAACCCGGCGCCATTGTCGCGCACGAAGTAGGCGCGCCGCCCCAGGCGATCCATTCGCGAGCCGAATTCGATTCGCGCATTCGATGTTCTGGACGTGAACTTCCACGCGTTGGAAAGCAAATTTTCCAAGGCTATTCGCAGCAACGCGGCATCTCCCTCCACCTTCATCCGATCGGCCACAACCACCGATACATTCCGCTCGGGCGCATTTTCCCTCGCACTGTGCACGATGTCGTTCGCGATCTGCGATAGATCGACTGTGACAGGACGCAACGGCGCGCGAACGACCTTCGACAACTCGCACAGATCATTTATGAGACGATGCAGGCGCCGCGTACCGCCCGTGATCCTTTCCAGATGACTGCGGCCGGTGTCGTCCAGTTTTTCACCCTCGCGCTCGAGCAACACCTGCGCGAACCCGTCGATGCTGATCAACGGTGAGCGCAGGTCGTGAGCCACCGAGCATGAGAACGCCTCCAGCTCCCGGTTCAGGACCTCCAACTCGAGCGAGCGCCGACGCAACTCGCCGGTCCGCTCCGCCAGCGTGCGCTCCAGCGCATTGACCACCTGTACAGACTCGAGCGCGACGAACGTGCTGTCCGCCAGCGCCTGCAGAAGCTCTACTTCTTCGTTACTCGCCCGATGTTGCCTCGCCCAGTAGATCCCAATGGCCCCGACGGGCGCCAGGGTCCGGATGGGTACCATCACCAGGCTTTTGACAAAGGTAGGCCGGTAGGCTTCCGGAGCGATGCGGGCGTCCTGGTAAATATCCTTGATCACGGCCGGTTGCCTGTTCAACATGGACCAGCCGCTTATGCAAGTATTCAGGGGAAAATGCCGGCCCTTCCACAGTGGGCCGATCGCATCTTCCGCCGCGTAAAACGAGTTGTCTCCATCGCGTACGATAAATGTCGCGCCGTCGGCCCCGACCAGGTCGCGTGCTGCATGGCGGACGATGTTGATGACGGCCGGCAGATCGCGGGTCCGGGATAACCGCTGCACAACCGACACCAGTTGCTGCATACCCCATACGTAGGAGGCTGTTTGCAGCTCTTGCTCCTGGGAGACGGCGGTGCAGCGGAGTGTGTGGCGGATGAGCGGCGCGAGTTGTTCGAGCTCGGACTTTGTAACAGCCGCCGTGGGTTGAAGCTCACCCGCGGTGTCGACGCGGTGCGGCGAACCGGAAACGACAATAAAGGGTACGCTCGGACACTGATCCTGGGCCGCCGCGAGGGCATCACGCCCGTCGTAACCGGGGACGCCGCTGTCGCAAAGAATCACATCGAACTCGGGACAGATGTGTATAAGAGACAGGACACTGATCCTGGGCCGCCGCGAGGGCATCACGCCCGTCGTAACCGGGGACGCCGCTGTCGCAAAGAATCACATCGAACTCGGGACGCCGCAGCGCTGAAAGAAAGGCGTCGCCGGAATTGACGGGCAGGATGTCGCAGTTGAGTCCGCTTCGGGCCAGCGACGCGCGCACGAGATCCGCATCCACGGCATTGTCTTCGAGATGAAGGATCCGCAACTTCATGTTCGAGCCCCTGTCGCATCCAACAAACAGGATTAGGGATACTCGAGAGATGCACCGGCGTCAAACAAGCAACATGCGATGTGAGACGCGCTACGCACGTGCGAACGCACATCGTTTTTGGCGCGGCGCGACTGAGGGCTTTGCAGCCTGCGAGGGCTTGCAGCCTGCGAGGGCCTGCAGCCTGCGACGCTCAGGAGTCGCGGTGCGAAGCAAATGCCAGGCGGTCGAGCACACCCAACAAGACAGCGGAAACGACAAAGGTCAGATGTAACACCACGTACCAGAGAATCTTGTCATTGGGCGTCGCCTGGGCGTTCATGAAGATCCGCAGCAGGTGTATGGATGAGATGGCCACGATCGAGGCGGCCACCTTCAGTTTCAACGTGCCGGAGTCGAGCTTGCCGAGCCACTCGGGGGTCTCCTGCTCGGTGGTGGCGTCGATCTTGGAAATGAAGTTCTCGTACCCCGACAACATCACCATGACCAGGAGACTGCCGACCAGCGCGAGGTCGATGAGCGACAGCACGGACAGAACCAGATCGGTTTCGGCGAGCTCCAGGATGTGTGTCAGGGAGTGGGCGATCTCAATGAAGAACTTGACGCCCAGGGCAATGAGGGCCAGTGACAGCCCGAGGTACATGGGCGCCAGCAGCCAACGGCTGGCGAACAACAGCTTTTCGATACTTCGCTCGAGCATCAGGCCCTCCCGGATGCTCGGCAGTGTAGCGTAAGGACGAGACTCGCCGCTGGCTGCGGCGCGGTAGTAAAGTAGCTGTTCGCCCTCAGAAAAGCGGGAACCGCGAGATGTGGAATTCGGAATCCGACGCCGACGAATCGTTCAGGAAAAAGGTGATCTGGGGCTCGGCCGCCATTGTGCTGATCGGCCTGGTGGGAGCCGCTTACTATTTCAAGTACCACGGCGCGGTACCCGAGGTTCCCGTGCAGCAGCCGGCCCCGAAGCCCGCCGCCGAGGCGCCGCAGGCCGCCACGGAGCCCGCCGTAAAGAACCCGATTCCCGAATCGACGGACCCGAAGCCCCTGCCGCCACTGAAGGAAAGCGACCCGGATGTCCGCCAGGCGTTGATTGATCTGTTCGGCGCCCAGGCTGTTATGCAATTCCTCGTGCCCGAAAACGTGGTCCGCCACATCGTGGTGACCGTCGACAACCTGCCGCGGAAGAAGGTGGCCCCCGAGCTGCGGCCGATCAAGCCAACCCCGGGCACTACAATAGTTGCCTCGCAGGGCGATCTCACCACGTTGAGCGCCGCGAACTTCGAGCGCTATGCACCCTTTATCAAGGTCGTCCAGAACACGGACCCGAAGAGGCTTGCGAGCGTCTATTTCAAGCTGTATCCGCTGTTCCAGCAATCGTACGAAGATCTGGGTTACCCGGGGCAATACTTCAACGACCGGCTGGTCGAGGTCATCGACGACATGCTGAAGACACCGGATGTCCAAGGACCCATCGAGCTCACGCAGCCGAAGGTGTTCTACGAATACGCAGATCCCAAGCTCGAGGGCCTGTCCGCGGGACAGAAGCTGCTGTTGCGCATGGGGCCGAGCAACGAGGCGGCCATGAAGGCCCAGCTGCGGGAGTTTCGCAAGGCGATCGTGAATCGGCCGGAAGAGCCCGTGACGCACTGAGAAATCATGAGGGAACAACAATGCAAGATACATTCGAACCCGTTGAGCCGGGTTTGCGGCGTCCCCTCGAGTATCTGCGGTCGGTGCTCATCCCGGCCGAGACGCTCGAGGCCTGGGCGGTTCAGCACCGGCTGTTTGCACTGACCCACCGGCGCCTGCTGGTCGCCGCCACCAGCGGCCGACTGATCTTGATCACGCGCCACCTGATCAGCGGTTTCGATGTCTCGGATATCCGCTGGCAGGACCTGGAGGAGGTGACTTTGCGGGTCGGCATTTTCGGGGCCGACCTGTCGGTGCGCGCCGGTAAGGCGTCCGACCTCGCTTCGCAAGGCGCCACGGGTTCGCGGCGTCTGGACTTCAAGGGCCTGGTCAAATCGCAGGCGCAGGCAGTGTATCGGATCTGCCAGGCGCAGGATCAGGCGTGGCGCGAAAAGCGCCGTGTGCGTGAATTGGAGGAGCTGCGCGCGCGTTCGGGTGGCATTCAGGTCAGCTCAGCGCCCACGGCCGCGGTGGGATCCGCAGGGACCTCCTATGCGGTCCGCCGCCTGCAGGATGCCAAACAAATGCTCGATGCGCGGCTGATTACCGACGCGGAGTATGAGGCGATCAAGGCGAAGATCGTCTCTTCGTGAGGGTCCTGCTCGTTCTGGTCCTGCTGGGGTTGAGCGGGTGCCACCAGCCGCCGCCCCCATGGGCCTGTGCGGGCTGCGAGGATAACTGGATCATCCACTCTCAACTCGTCTTTCTAGCGGACGATCAGACGACGCAGCTGCCACCGCCGCCGCAAAGCACATTCCGGCTGTTTTTTCCCTACATTGCCGGCGACCTCTACGGTCCTCCGACCACCGGTGACTTTTTCAATCCAACACTGCGGCCGGACAATCATTTCGACCTCGACCTGAAGCGCCATCATCAGGCGCTGTTGAAGTCGCTGGAACCCACTGATTTCAGCGTCTCCTTTATGCGCATCGAGCCGGCTGACGCACGCGTGGCGCGGCTCGCGCCGGTGGCCTTGCAGGCCGACGGAATCGAGCCCATCGGCCACACTCAATGGATCGACGGGGATACACGCAAGCCGGTGATGCTTTTGTATTTCGACCGGGCTGCCACCATCCTCGGCGGCGGGAAATACTCGATCCACACCAACGCGGCCGGCTATGTGTGGGTCGGGCGGGTTGGGGATACGTATGCAGTCATTCCAGCCCCGGCGCGCTTGTTGCTGGCCGTCAGTCCGATTACATCTGTGACGCAGTGAAGCAAAATCCGCGGGACCTTGGTCTTAGCGGTATGGAATGGCCGGCGGGTCGGGAGTGCAGCGCTTGCGGCCTGCAACTACCCACAAGTAATCCACAGACAATCCACAACCGAGTGAGTCTATGCTCGCCGCATGGCAATCAGATTGCGACGGCGACCCAGGCCCCAGCGACCGGTAGAGGTTCTCGCGACCTACTCGTTCCCGACCCGAACGGTGCAGGTGGTCCTCACCGGGGAAGACCGGATTCAATGGGTGTGCGATTGCGAGAAATTCCAGCGCTGGACGGGTCACAAGGAGTCGCTCTGGTGCAAACACATCGCCAAGGCGGCTGCCCGCCGCTCAATTGAACGGTTTACCCGCCGGGTAGCCGGACCCCGCAACCCCGAGCACTGATCGCTGCCGCCCGCAACGGGCTGGGCCGGGGGCGCGGGCATAACGGTTGCTCCGCTGTCGTTGTGGGCATCAGTGAACGGGACGTGACCGAGCAAAGGGCCGAGGCGCACGGCGGGCACCTCGCGCCCGGTCGCGGTCGGCATGCGCGACACCCCGGGCAGATTCCATTCCCCGGGTGGCGCGACATTCTGCTGCGTGTGTATCAGAAGATCGGCGAAGACAACGCCTCCCTGGTTGCGGCCGGCATTGCTCTGAACTCCCTGTTGGCAATCTTTCCGGCCCTCGCGGTCGCGGTGTTGATCTACGGATTGTTTTCATCGCCCGCCAGCGTTTCGGAGGACATGAAGCCCTTCTTTGCGATCCTCCCGCCGGATGCCGCGAAGCTGCTGCAGGATCAGTTGCGCAGTCTGGTTGCACCGACGCACGTCAAGTTGGGACTGGGCGCTGTCATCAGCGCGCTGCTGGCATTCTGGAGCGCGCGCCAGGGGATCTCGGCCATCATGACCGCGACCAACATTGCGTACTATGAGCGCGAACGCCGCGGATTTCTCGCTCAGGTGGCGATTTCGCTCGGTTTCACGCTGGCAGCGGTGGTTGCATTCCTGATGATGTTGGTATTGGGCGTCGCCGTCCCGCTGATTGTCCAGGTGCTGCCGCTGGGGCCGGCAGCCGCGGCGGCGATCCTGATCTTTCGTTGGGTTCTGCTGTGGCTGTTCACGGTGGGAGCACTGTCCGTCATCTATCGGTATGCGCCCGATCGACGCGAGCCGCAATGGCAGTGGGTTACGTGGGGCTCCGCCGTCGCCGCGACCCTGTGGCTGTCGGGCAGCGCCCTGTTTGAACTGTATGTGAATCATTTCAGCAGCTACGGCGCAACCTATGGCGCGATAGGCGGGGTGATCGTCCTCATCATGTGGTTTTATCTCGGCGGCTACGCGATCGTGCTTGGCGCGGAGATCAATGCCGAGATGGAACATCAGACCGCCGTGGATACCACCGAGGGGCCCCCGAAGCCGATGGGCCAACGCGGTGCCTATGTGGCCGATACCCTTGGAAAAACCCCCGAGTGACCGAATGCTGCACCGTATCCCACGAATATTGGCCGCCGGCTGCCCTCTATAACTGATATATTAGCTGGCTGAGCCTCTGCGGCCGACCGGCCTTCTTGCAGCAGGCCTGCGCGGGCTGCGAGGCCCGCCCACCCCGAGGTGTCTCAGTGAATGCGACGGTAGCCGCAACCGCGGTCGATTCTAATGGCTTCAGTGACTTAGGCCTGCGCGAAGAGCTCGTACAGGCGCTGCGCGACGTTGGATACGAGGCGCCTACGCCTATTCAGGCAGCGACGATTCCGCCGCTGCTGACGGGCTCCGACGTTCTAGGGCAGGCTCAGACGGGCACCGGAAAGACCGGTGCGTTCGCGCTGCCGATTCTCGCGAAAATCGACGTTTCCAAGCCCCATCCACAGGCGATGGTGCTCGTGCCGACGCGCGAGCTTGCAATCCAGGTGGCGGAGGCATTTCAACGCTATGCGACTCACATGCAAGGCTTTCATGTGCTGCCTATCTACGGTGGGCAGAGTTACACCCCGCAGCTGAAGGGACTCAAGCGCGGCGCTCACGTGATCGTCGGTACGCCGGGCCGCGTCATGGACCACATGAAGCGCGGTTCGCTCCCGCTGAAGGAGATGTCCTTCCTCGTGCTCGACGAAGCGGACGAGATGCTCCAGATGGGATTTATCGACGACATCGAGTGGATCCTCGAGCAGTCGCCGCCGACGCGGCAGGTTGCGCTGTTCTCCGCGACGGTGCCGCCGGCCATTCGCCGGATTGCGCAGCGGCATCTTCGCGAGCCTGAGGAAATCACCATCCGCAGCAAGACGAGCACTGCGCCGAACATTCGGCAGCGGTATTGGCTCGTCAGCGGGATGCACAAGTTGGATGCGCTGACGCGGATTCTGGAGGTGGAGTCCTTCGATGCGATGCTGGTGTTCGTGCGGACCAAGCTGGAGACGGTTGAGTTGTCGGAGAGGCTCGAGGCGCGCGGCTTCGAAGCTGCCCCCTTGAATGGAGATATTCCCCAGGCGCAACGTGAGCGGACCATCGGAGCTTTGAAATCCGGCAAGATCGACATCGTGGTTGCAACGGACGTTGCGGCCCGCGGGTTGGATGTTGAGCGCATTTCGCACGTTGTGAATTACGACGTGCCGTACGACAGTGAGTCGTACATCCACCGCATCGGACGAACAGGCCGCGCCGGTCGCAGCGGCGAGGCGATTCTCTTTATCGCTCCGCGTGAGCGGAATATGTTGCGCATCATTGAGCGCGCGACACGCCAACAGATTACGCAAATGAACCTGCCATCGGTAGCGGCCGTCAACGAGCAGCGTGTTGCCAAGTTCAAACAGCGCATTGCGGATGCGCTTGCCGGAGGCGGTGCGCAGGCGTTTCGGGGCATCGTTGAAGAGTTTCAAGCTGAGCACAATGTCTCCCCCCTCGAGATCGCCTCCGCATTGGCCAGCCTCCTGCAGGGCTCGACGCCCTTGCTGTTGCCGGAGCGGCCGGAGTCGCAAGCGCGCGGTGGGTCCGTCGATGATTCGCGTGACCGCGACCGCGAGCGCCGCGGACCCGCAACCCCCGCCGCCGATGGGTTTGATAGCTCCAAGCTTGGCGGCGGCGATGCGACCCAACACGCGCAGGGCCGCTTTGGCGAGCGCTCGCTGGGTGACGAACAGCGGAGACCTCATCCGCACGCCGACAGCCGTGGTGCCGACCAACATGCCGAGCGCCAGCGAGGCGAGGGGGGCGCGCGCCATGGACGGCGTCGTAGCAAAGACGACGACGTCGCGTTTGAAACCTTCCGTCTCGAGGTCGGTCACGCCCACGGCGTGAAGCCGGGCAATATCGTCGGCGCGATCGCCAACGAGGCCGGGCTGGAAGGCAAGCACATCGGCCACGTGGATATCCGTGACGATCACACCTTCATCGACCTGCCCGAGGGCATGCCCCGGGATATCTTCCGCAGCCTGCAAAAGGTGCGCGTGGTCGGTCAGGAGCTGCGCATCAGCCGGGTGGACGGCAAACCCTCGCGCCCACACTGATGCAGATCTGGGTCGACGCCGATGCCTGCCCGGTGGTGATCAGGGACATCCTGTTCCGGGCCGCCGAGCGAACCGGCGTAACCATGACCCTGGTCGCGAACAAGCCTGTTCGCCTGCCGTTGGGCCGCAACCTCCATTTCATACAGGTGCCGCAGGGGTTTGATGCCGCCGACAAGCGCATCGTTGAGCTCATGTCCAGCGGCGACCTGGTCATCACAGCCGACGTCCCGCTCGCGGCGGCCGCGATCGAGAAGGGCGGCACCGCGTTGAATCCTCGTGGCGAGTTGTATACGAAGGAAAACGTCCGCGAGCGCCTGTCGGTTCGTAACTTCCTCGATGAGCTTCGGGGCGGCGGGGTGAATACAGGGGGTCCGGGGGCTTTCAGCCAGCGTGAGCGGCAGCTCTTCGCCAACCAGCTCGATCGGCTTCTCGCCAAGTACGTCAAGCTCGCTCCTCGCGAGTGAGACACCCGTCACGTTGCCGACGCCGTGGCGTCGCGCCGCTGTTCTATCCTCTGCGACCCTGAGTGAAGCGGCACACGACAGTAGTTAGCCCTGGGCTACGCTTACAGAGGATCATGGAACTGAAACTACGCCCAGCGCTGTTGAGCCTGTTAACGCTGTCAGGGGCAGCGACAACAGCTAACGCGGCGGCCGCGGTCCAGGAGACGGACGAGGCCGCGGCTAGCGTTGAATCCGCCGACTGGGCCGGCAATGCCAGCGCGCCGGTCGAAACCGGGCCCAACGTCGTGATCGTCACGGCGCCCCCCGGCACGGCTGCCAACCCCAGGCCAATCGACCCGGGCCAAGCTCCAGCCCGTTCCGGCGATCCCACGGCGAAAACGCCGCCCGCGCCTTTGCCGGATTCGCCGCCGGCGCCTGACAGCCGGAACCTGCCCTATCAATGGCTCGATACAACGCGCCGCGTTCTGTACAACTCTCTGTGGAAGTCTTCGAAATACGTCGATAGCTTTTTCGGTGGCGCCCAGGACGATGCCGTCTACCAGAAGTTCTACGGGAGCATCGCCCCTGCCCTGTTCTACACCGAATACGATCAGATACGCACGCAGGTGCGGTTCAACATGAACTTCCCGCTCCCGCTGGCGAACGATCGCCTGCATGCGTTCGTCGGCCGCTTCGATCCCAATGAATTCATCACTGAGCGCGATGAGCCCTCGGGGGCGATCGCCCGTACCTACGGACCTCCCACCGAGGACCGGACGCTCCTCGGTCTCGGTTATCACCAACCCGACAAACAGGGCAGCCGCTTTGATGCAGGTGCCGGTGTCCGGCTCGGCTTCCCCATGGATCCCTACGTCAAGGGAAGTTATATTTTTGAACGCGGCAGGTCCGAGTCAGGTTTGTTCAGCGCGCGCGAAACGCTGTTCTGGCAGGACAGCGAGGGGGCGGGTGAGACCACTCGCCTGGATCTCGAGCGGGTTTTCGACCGCACCTGGCTGGCGCGCTACACCATCTCGGGTACGCGCTCGCAGAAGTCCGAAGGCCTGCGCGGATATACCTCGGCTCTGCTCCTGCACGGCATTGCCGATCGGCGCGCGGTCGCCTTCGAAGTCGGTCTGGACGGTCAGACCGAAGCCCCAGTACAACTGCATGACTATGGATTCAAGATTGCGTTCCGCCAGGGCATTCTGCGGCGCTGGCTGATCATGGAAGTGCGTACCAGCGTGGACTGGCCGCGAGATTATATTTACCAGCAACGCAGCGCGAGCTTCGGCATCGGGCTGGGATTCGAGATGCTGATCGGGACCGAGGAGTTTCTCGCAAGACCCATCACGTTCTAAGATGGCGCATGGCTATCCGACCGGTCTTGAAGATGGGGCATCCGATCCTGCGACAGGTTGCTCTGCCCGTCACGCAGTTCGGACCCGAGCTGCAATCGCTGCTCGCCGATATGGATGAGACGATGCGCTCGCTGCATGGAGCGGGCCTCGCGGCGCCCCAGATCGGCGTGAGCCAGCGCGTTGTCATCTTCGGGCTCGAGGCCAATCCGCGCTACCCGCATGTGGCGCCCGTTCCCTATACCGTGCTGATCAATCCCCAACTCACGCCGTTGGGGGACGAAATGAGTGAGGGATGGGAAGGCTGCCTGTCAGTGCCGGGGATGCGCGGGCTCGTGCCTCGCTATCATCGGTTGCGCTATCAGGGAGTCGATCCGAACGGGGCGCCGATCGATCGCACGGTCGAGGGTTTTCATGCTCGCGTGGTCCAACACGAGGTCGATCATCTCGACGGCGTTCTGTACCCGCAACGCATCCGCGACATGCGCAACTTCGGGTTCGAGGATGCTCTGCTCGGCCAGATGACCCCGATGCCCGACTGATGCGCAGCTGGTGCCGCGCCACTGAGACTAGGGCCCGGGTTGTTGTTTGGAAAGCGGTAGCGCGTCGGGGCTCGCGCGGACGTCGCGGGCCATGCGAATGGCATTCTCGATGCCCTGGTAATAACCCGTGACGCGTCCTAACTCGCGGTAGCCGAGCGATGCGTAAAACGCCAACGCCGCTTCATTGGTGGCGCGCAACTCCAGCCCGATGATGAAGGTGCCCGCGGTAAGGGCGGTCTCCTCGAGCCACATCATGATCTTGCGCGCAACACCCCGGCGCCGATGCGCCGGGTCCACCGCGAGTAGATTGAGGTGAGCGACGTCGTCGCCATAACGCATGATCGCAAACCCGGCCGTCGTGCCTGAGCAACGCGCAGTCAACACGATGCTGTCGGGATGGCGCATGTGCCAGGTGATGCGCGGCGCAGACCAGGCCGGTCGCAGCCCCGCTTCGATGTACTGTTGCGACATCACCGCGAGGCGGCGGGCATCTGCGATACGAGCGGGCTGCAGGCTGTATTCGTCCACGGACCTGAGCATACCTCGCGCGGCCCGCGCCCATCAGGCAAGAGTATGGAAGACCTTCTGTACGTCGTCGTCCTGCTCGAGCTTGTCGATGACGGTGAGCACTTCCGTGGCTTGCTCTTCCGGCAACTCGGTTGGCACTGTACAAATGTATTCGTGCTCGGCCGACAACGGCGCCAGTCCGCGGCTTTCCAATGCCACCTGCATGTTGCCGAAGTCGGAGAACGCGCAGCGGATGACGAGCTGTGGCTCGCCTTTCTCGCCGGTGCTCTCGCCCATCTCTTCCAGGCCGTGATCGATCAGGTACAACTCGAGGTCATCCTGGTCGATGCCTTCCGGGTTGAGCCGGAACACACCCATCTTCTTGAAGAGGAAACTGACACTGCCGCTGGTGGCGAGATTGCCGCCGTGCTTCGTAATGATGTTGCGCACGCCAGCGACCGTGCGGGTTGGGTTGTCGGTCGCCGTCTCGACCAGCAGGGCCACGCCGTGCGGTGCGTAACCTTCATACACCACTTCATGGTAGTTGGTCGCATCGCGCCCCGAGGCACGTTTGATCGCCGCCTCGACTTTGTCCTTCGGCATGTTGACGGCCCGGGCGTTCTGGATGACACGCCGCAAGGCTGGATTCGATGCTGGATCGGGTCCGCCGGATTTCACGGCCATGGTGATGTCCTTGGCGATCCGGGCGAACTGCTTCGCCATGCGGTTCCACCGCGCGAACATCGTGTGCTTTCTGACTTCGAATATGCGTCCCATGCGGTGCATGGTAACGCTTTTCAGCCGAGCTGAAATCGCCTGCGGAGGCGGCCCATGAAAAAGGCCAGCGCGAGCTTCCCCGCGCTGGCCTTTTCAGGAGTGCCGCGCGGCGGTTGAGGCCGCGGGCATGAGACTGCCGAAACTACGCGAGCTGCGCGCTGATCACCCGCAGGCGACGCCGCTGTGTCCGCAGGCTGGCTTCGATCTCGAGGAGGCGCTGCTGCAGAGCCGAGTGCTCCCAGTGCTCAACCACCCTGCGCTTCTTCTCTTCGAGCCACTGTTCCTTCACCTTGGCCCATTCGGAGAGGGCGGCCGTGAACGTTTCGTACTCGTGGGCAATGCGTGCCCGCAACTGCTCGATGTGCGAATGACCGGCCTCGCGATGCTGAGCCAGCTTTTCCTGGGCGCGAGCAAATTGCATCGCCAGCAACTGACGCTGGATCTGGAAAGCAGGCGTGCGCTTCAGGCGCCGCGTGATTCCGATGTACGAGAGACCGGCAATCATCCACTTGGTCGGATCCCACTGCCACCAGCGAACACCATTGCGATAGTCGTGGGCAAAGATGTGATGGTAATTGTGGTAGCCCTCACCATAGGTGAAAAACGCCAGCACCGGGTTGTCCCGAGCGGTGTTCTCTTCGGTGTACGGCCGGCTGCCCCACATGTGGGCCAGCGAATTGATGAAGAAGGTCACGTGATGGCTCACGACCAGCCGGAGCACACCGGCCAGCCAGAAAGTGCCCCAGACGTCGCCGATTGCCCAACCGGCAAGCAGCGGCAACCCAAAATTGGTCAGCAGGGCCAGCTGGATGTAATAGCGGTGCTGGAACGCCAGCATGGGGTCCCGCTTCAAGTCCGGAATATTGCTGAGATTCGGCTTGCCGCTCCGGTACTCGCGCATCATCCAGCCGATGTGAGCGAACCAGAAGCCGCGACGAATGGAATAGGGGTCCTTGTCCTCGTCATCCACGTTCAGGTGGTGGACACGGTGGCCGCTGGCCCAGATGAATACACTGTTCTGCAGCGCCATGGTGCCGAAGATGAGATATATCAGGCGCAGGCTCCAATGGGCGTCGTAGCTCTTATGGGCCCACAACCGGTGATAGCCGCCTGTAATCGACATGCCATTGGCGTACAGGAACACCACGAACAGGACCCAGGCTCCGACTGAAAAGCCGTGAGCAATTCCATACCAAGGTACGGCGACCACGGCAACGGCCAGGGTGATCGCGAACATCAGGGTCGTAGACCAGATCCGAGGGGCCTTTTCGGTGCGCCATGCGGACTGCGTGGCCCCTGCGGGGTGCGTGGCCTTTGCGGGCGGTATGGCCTGGGTAGGCTGTGACATGAATGACCTGTGTGACGGTGTGTATAGGTATGTAAGGCGGCCGTAACGTAGCACGTCCACCGGGCTTTTGTACCCGTTTGGATCAATCGCGTTTAGCTGTTCACACTCAGGTAAGCACGGCACAACGGCACTGTTGCGGATTAGCCAATGCGCAACAAATCGGTGACGCCTCGGGCTACGGACACAGTAGATATCGCGGCTTACGCGGGTAATAACAAGAGCCGCGCTATCCCCCGCCTCAGATTGGCTCGTGCGTCTCGTAGCCCGCGGCTCCAGCGTCATTACAGGAGACCTCGATCCGCTCACTGCGGGCAGCGGAGTAGGCCATGTGCATGAGCTGTTCGGAGGGCACGTTCGCACTTTTGTCGAAGCGAAGCAGCCGGCCATCGGGCATGGTCATGTACACCGCGACGATCAGGTTGCACTGCGTCACGACGACGGAAGTCAGCGGGTGACCCTCGACGGTAAGGGCATCCTTGTCCAAGGGGACTTCCACGGCATGCGCGACGCGCGTGACATAGGGGGATGTTGGTTCGGTCGCGCCGGCGGAGACGCTCGCTATGGCCAAGGTCGCAACCGCTGACCAGACGATGGAAGGTGTGCAGTTCATCATGGGTCCTCGATGAGGATAGCGCTGGTTAGTTCAAGCAAAGCCAATGCCAGCGAACCCTGCGCCGCCCGGGTGCAGGATGCGCGCCGTCCGGGAGAAATTCCCTTGCGTGTCCCCGGCCATCCCCGTCAATGTGACAGTGCGGGCAACGCGCTCCGACTTGTTCGTTCGTGAATGGAACACTTGCTCTCCCAGTGGAACAGTTTTTAAATGACTACAGGAAAATTCATGTTACCGACCGCTCCTCGTTCATATCGGATGCCCGCCGGGCTCGTTTTCGCGGTTCTGCTCCTCGCCTTGCCCCTCAGCGCTCGAGCGGGGCGGGCTTACGTCACCAACGAGGATGGCGCAAGCATCTCGGTTCTCGATACCGATCGGGCTGAGGTCGTGAGCACGGTCAACGTCGGGAAGCGTCCCCGCGGTCTGAAGCTCAGCCGCGATGGCAAGGAGCTGTATGTGGCGGTCAGCGGTCTGCCGAAATGCCCACCGACGACCCCGGATGAGGAGTGCGCCAAACTCGAGCACGATCTGGCGGCGGACGGTATCGCCGTCATCGATACCGCGACCCTGAAACTCAGCCGATTGCTCAAATCCGGATCGGATCCGGAACAGTTTGACCTGAGCCATGACGGCAAGCAGCTCTACATTGCCAACGAGGATTCCGGCACGCTGACGGTGGTCAACGTTGCAAGCGGCGCGATCGACAAGTCAGTGCCGGTCGGAAAAGAGCCGGAAGGGGTCCGGGTGACTCCCGACGGGCACTGGATCGTCGTCACGAGCGAGGGTGGCAACGCAATCTACGTGGTCGACTCACATAACTTCACGGTCGCGAAGTCGGTGACGGTTGGAAAGCGACCGCGCGATGTCGCATTCACGCCTGATGGCAAGAGCGCCTATATCTCCGGCGAGTTTGATAGCTCGGTCTACACGACTACCTTGCCCGACGCGCCCGGCGCCACCCAATTATTGCAACTGCGCAAGGAAGCCCGTCCCATGGGCATCATCTACGATGCGCCGCACAAGCGTCTTTTTGTCAGCACCGGCCGTGGCGGCACGGTCGCGGTCATCGACGTGGGTGGCCCGCCAAAGTTGGTTACGGAGATCCAGGTGGGCGCCCGCCCGTGGGGTATTGCGCTGTCACACGACGGCAAGCGGCTCTACAGCGCCAACGGCTCATCGAACGATGTGACCATCGTCGATACCGCAACTCTGCAGGTGGTCAAGAAAGTGGCCGTGGGCAAGTCGCCCTGGGGTGTGGTGGTCGGTCCCTGAAATGCCCGAAGCGACGGCCGCGGCTCGGCCGCAGCCGTCGACGCGGTTACTTGACGGCCGGTCCCAGGCCGCAGGCCTTCTGCGACTCCGTTTCCAGCGCCCGATAGAGTTTGGCCTTCTGTTTGGCCGAATCCGGATCCCGGAATATGCCGCCGCCTTCGCCGGGCAACGTTGAATAGTGAGCGAACGTGGCGGCCTCCACGAACTCATCGTAGGTCAGCTTCTGCGCCAGGCGGTCGATGACGCATGAGCACTTGTAAAGGTCTTCCAGCTTGCCGCCGTGGCGGCCGATGCAATCCTGAACGTACTCGACCCGCGCGCTGGTGGGGTAATCGTTCGCCAATGGATCACTGTGTGCCGGAAGTGCGCACCAACAAAGCGCACCCAGCACGCCCCGCAGGACCGGAGCCGGGGGTTTCATCCGCGGGGGGGGCGTTTTTCGCACGATATCGGTTCGTTCGGGCATGACATTCCCATTCCTGACACAGTGTCGGGCTGATACCGTCTCATCCTACGCCGCGCTGCCATGTTCCTCCAATGTTTGCGGTTGCAGCCCGGTCTGAGCGGGTGTATTGATATGCGCCGAAAATAGAACGTGTCACACGCGCGCCCGCCAGCGTGTAGTGCCACGGATGGGTTCGCCTGCTATCACTCGTATTTGTTTGCCTGCAGGGGGTCCGTCTTAGTGCTCGAGAACCAAAAGCTGGAGGAGATATGAGATACGAGTTACGTTCCATTCTAGTGAGGGGCGCCGTGCTGGCCGCAGCCGCGGCAACATCGACTTCAGCCCTCGCGGATGCGGACTTGGATTCGAAGCTATCGGATTCATCGAACTGGGCCGCTGCCGCCGGCGACTATGCAAATCACCGCTACAGCTCACTGAACCAGATCAACCAGAGCAACGTGGGCAAGCTGCAGGTTGCGTGGACGATGTCCACCGGCGTGCTGCGCGGCCACGAAGGTTCGCCACTGGTGATCGGCGACACGATGTTCATACACACACCGTTTCCAAACAATGTGTATGCCATCAACCTGAAGGATCAGACCTACAAGTGGAAGTATGAGCCGAAGCAGGATGCGGACGTCGTTCCCGTCATGTGCTGCGACACGGTCAACCGTGGCCTGGCATATGGTGACGGCAAGATCTTCCTGCAGCAGGCGGATACGACTCTGGTAGCGCTCGATGCCAAGACCGGCAAGGTCGTCTGGACCGCCAAGAACGGCAACCCCAAGATCGGCGAAACCAACACCAACGCACCGCACGTCTTCAAGGACAAGGTGCTGACCGGCATCTCCGGGGGTGAGTTCGGAGTTCGCGGTCGCGTGGTTGCCTATGACATCAAGACCGGCAAGCAGGTGTGGAAGGGCTACAGCACGGGTCCGGATGCCGAGATGCTGATGGATCCGGCCAAGACCATGACCTGGACCAACGGCAAGATGGCTCCGGTCGGCAAGGACTCCTCGCTGAAGACCTGGCAGGGCGAGCAGTGGAAACTGGGCGGCGGCACCACCTGGGGCTGGTATGCCTACGATCCGAAGCTCAACCTGGTGTACTACGGGACGGGTAACCCGAGCACGTGGAACCCTTCGCAGCGGCCCGGCGACAACAAGTGGTCCATGACCATCTTCGCGCGCGATCTGGACACGGGCGCGGCGAAGTGGGTCTACCAGATGACCCCGCACGACGAGTGGGACTACGACGGTGTCAACGAGATGGTGCTCGCCGACATCAACAAGGGAGGCAAGACCGTTCCCGCCCTCGTTCACTTCGATCGCAACGGCTTCGGCTACACCCTGAATCGCCAGACCGGCGAATTGCTGGTGGCCGAGAAGTATGATCCGCAGGTCAATTGGGCCACCAAGGTCGATCTGAAGACCGGTCGCCCGGTCGTCGACAAGAAGTTCTCGCCCGGCACAACGGGTCCCGATGTCAACGTGAAGGACATCTGTCCGGCCGCGTTGGGTTCCAAGGACCAGCAGCCTTCGAGCTATGACCCGAAGTCCGGCTTGTTCTTCGTACCGACCAACCACGTCTGCATGACCTATGAGCCGTTCCAGGTGGAGTACACAGCCGGTCAGCCGTACGTCGGCGCCACGCTGACCATGTTCCCCACTCCGAACAGCCATGGCGGCATGGGTAACTTCATTGCGTGGGATGCGGCTCAGGGCAAGATCGTCTGGTCGAAGCCTGAGAAGTTCTCCGTCTGGTCGGGCGCTCTGACCACTGCCGGCGATGTCATTTTCTACGGCACGTTGGAAGGCTACCTCAAGGCGGTGAGCACGAAGGACGGCAAGGAACTGTGGAAGTTCAAGACGCCCTCGGGAATCATCGGCAACGTGTTCACGTATTCGTACGGCGGCAAGCAGTACGTAGGCGTGTACTCGGGTATCGGCGGATGGGCGGGTATCGGCATGGCTGCCGGTCTCACCGAGTCCACCGCGGGCCTGGGCGCGGTCGGTGGCTACAAGGACCTGGCGAAGTACACGACCCTGGGTGGCTCCCTGTTCGTGTTCGCTCTGCCGGAAGGAACCTGAGGAAACTCAGAGGTACTTCGAGCGTCTAATCGATAGAGCCTGAAGACTGCGCCACGCCGCCTTCTCGGGGCGTGGCGCGGTCGTCTCCAAACACGAGGAAAACCATGCGGAAAAGCATCTCAGCGGCCATTGCACTCTCGATCAGCGCGACCGCGATTATGTTGACTTCAGTACCAGCGAGCGCCGATCAGCCGCCAGGTGTTTACACGGTCAAGGACGGGAACAAGGTGGACGACAAGACGCTGCAAGGTTGGAAGACCTGGCGCGCCATGGCCTGCGAGCGTTGCCACGGGCCCGAGCAGGAGGGGCTGGTCGGTCCCTCGCTGGTGAATTCATTGAAGGTCCTGTCGAAGGAGGATTTCCACACCACGATCAAGAACGGCCGTCCCGAGAAGGGCATGCCCAACTTCGGCGGTGTGAAGACCGTGCAGGACAACTGGGAAAACCTCTACAACTATCTGAAGGGTCGTTCGGAGGGCAAGATTGCCCCGGGCCACCTGTATCCGCTGACTCAGGCTGACGCGCCGCCCCCGCCTGCGGGTTGGGACAAGCCGAAGTCATGATTCAACCACGACAATCAGGCATCGCGGGCGCGCTGGCGCTGCTCGCCATGTTGAGTTGTTGGCAGCCGGCCGGCGCGCAGGCGCCGCCGCCGGATGAGAAGGCGGATCCGGTGCTGCATGTGTGCGCGGATCCGTTTGGACTGCCGCAGTCCAACGATCGTGGCGAAGGCTACGAGAACAAGCTCGCGGAAGCCCTCGCCAGGGATCTCGGCAAGAAGGTGGAATACACCTTCTTCCCGCAGCGCATGGGATTCGTGCGCATGACGCTGCGGGCGCGCGATGAGACCACGCTGAAGTTCAAATGCGATCTCATCATGGGCGTGCCCACTGGGTACGATCTCACCGCGACGACGAAGCCGTACATGCGCTCGACGTTCGCGCTGGTCTTCTCGGAGAAGCATCCCGAGTTCAAGGGCTTCAAGTCACCCGAGGACTTGCTGGCGCTGCCTCAGGACAAGCTCCACCATCTGCGCATCGGCATTTTCGGTCATTCGCCGGCCGCCGACTGGCTGTTGGCCGCCGGGCTGATCGAGCAGGCGGAAATGTACCAGCCGCAAAGCGGCGATCCCAAGGAGACGGCCAATACGATCGTCGCGCGCGACCTCGCATCCGGCAAGATCGACGCCGCCGTGGTTTGGGGGCCCATCGCGGGTCAGCTGGTCCGGGATCATTCGGGTTGGGCTTCGGTTCCCTTCAAGCCCGATGCGAAGTTCAAGTTCGATTACGAGATGGCCATGGGCCTGCGTCAGGGTGAGAAGGAGTGGAAGGACACGCTCGATCAGTGGATCGGCAGCCACCACGCGCAGATCGACCAGATCCTGACGGGCTACCAGATCCCACTGCTGGAGCTGACGGCGGCCAAGCCGGGGGCATAAAAGCTATACTGGGTTGGTGATTCACCCCAGAGAAGTCCGCACGCCGGCCGACGCGCGCGCCCTCGTGGAGGAGCGACAGCTCTCCCACGTCAAGGTGGGCGCGTTCGATATCGATGGCATCCTGCGCGGGAAGTACATGTCGCGCGCAAAATTCGATTCCTCCCTGGATAACGGTTTCGGGTTCTGCGATGTCGTGCTCGGCTGGGACAGTCGCGACCAGCTCTATGACAATGTGCGCTATACGGGCTGGCACACGGGTTACCCCGATGCGATGGTGCGCATCGTTCCGGAAAGCTGCCGGGCGCTGCCGTGGGAAGATCCGGTTGTGTTCTTCCTGGCCGAATTCACCGGCGCCGCGGAAAAGATCTGTCCCCGAGGCCTGTTGCGCCGCGTGTTGAATCGCGCGCAGGACCTCGGTTACCAGGTGTTCGCCGGCTTCGAGTACGAATTCTTCGTCTTCAACGAGACGCCCGATTCGATCCGCGAAAAGGGTTACCGGAATCTGCGGCCGATCGCGCCCGGCAACTTCGGTTACAGCGTGATCCGCAACAGTGTTTGGAGCGACTTCTACCGCTCGCTGCTCGATACCTGCGAGCGGATGGACCTGCCGCTGGAGAGCCTGCACGAGGAAACCGGCCCCGGTGTCATCGAGGCCGCGATCGGCGTGGATGCGGCTCTGCCGGCCGCCGACAAGGCGGCCCTCTTCAAGACCTTCGCCAAGGTCGTCGCTCAGAAACAGGGTCTCATGGCGACTTTCATGGCGAAGTGGTCCATGGACTGGCCGGGCCAGAGCGGCCACATTCACATGTCCCTGCGCGACCTGGCCGGCAAGCCCGTGTTTCACAACGCGGATGCGCCGCACGGCATGAGCGATGTGATGCGTTGGTTCGTGGGCGGCCAACAGCGCCTGATGCCTGAATGGCTGGCGATGATCTCACCGACGGTCAACTCGTATACCCGCCTGATCCCCGGGTTTTGGGCGCCGACGGATTCCGCCTGGAGCGTGGATAATCGCACCACCGCGCTGCGGGTGATTTCGGGCAGCCCTAAGTCGCAACGGGTGGAGTTTCGGGTGGCCGCGGCGGATGCGAATCCGTACATCAGTCTGGCGGCCGCCATTGCCGCGGGACTGTGGGGCATCGAGCACAGGATCGAGCCGGAGCCGATGATTGAAGGCAACGCCTATGATCGCAAGCTGCCGCCGGAGCTCGCCCTGCCGCGCACGCTTTGGGAAGCCGCGCAGCGCCTGAAGGCATCGCAGGCCGCGCGCGCCTGCTTCGGTGCTGAGTTTGTCGAGCACTTTGCCGCCAGCCGCGAATGGGAAGAACGGGAGTTCCGGCGGCACGTCACCGACTGGGAATTGGCGCGTTACTTCGAAATCATCTGACTCAGGTCCGGTAATCACATGCCCGCTGCCCAAAAAACCATTAGCCCGGTGGATGGCTCGCTGTACTGCGAGCGTGCCCTGGCTCGTCCCGATGAAATCAACGCTGTGCTCGGTCGCGCCGCTCACGCGCAACGGGCGTGGCGCAATGTTCCCGTCGCCGAGCGCGCCGCGATCTGCACGCGCTTCTGCGATCAATTCGAGGCACATCGCGATGCATTCGCGTTGGAATTGACCTGGCAGATGGGCCGGCCCGTCCGTTATGCAGGCAGTGAAATCAACGGTACGCTCGATAGGGCGCGCTACATGATCTCGATTGCCGCCGAGGCGCTCGCCGATGTAAATCCGGCGCCCAAGCACGGGTTTGCCCGCTTCGTGCGGCGGGAGCCTCTCGGTGTAGTGTTCACGGTCGCCGCCTGGAACTACCCGTACCTGATCGCCGTGAACAGCGTGATTCCCGCGATCATGGCCGGCAACTGCGTCATCCTCAAACATTCGGCGCAGACTCCGTTATGCGCGGAGCGCTTTGCAGAATGCCTGCGCGCGGCGGGACTGCCTGAGGGCGTCTTTCAGGTCCTGCACCTGAGCCACGAGGACACCGAAAAGATCGTGGCGGATCCGCGTGTCGACTTTGTTGCATTCACGGGATCCGTTGCAGGCGGGCATGCGATCCAGCGCGCCGCGGTGACCCGCTTCGTGGGTACAGGTCTCGAGCTCGGGGGCTGCGACCCTGCCTATGTGCGTCATGATGCGGATCTCGCCCATGCTGTTGAAAACCTGGTGGACGGCGCGTTCTTCAACAGCGGGCAGTCCTGCTGCGGCATTCAGCGAATCTACGTGCATGAGCGCCTGTACGATGACTTTGTCGCCGGTGCGATCGCCCTGACGGAAAAATACATCCTCGGCGATCCAACAGACCCGACGACTACGCTGGGTCCGGTCGTGCGTGCAACAGCAGCCGAGCACATTCGCAAACAGATGGCGGCGTCCGTGGCCAAAGGTGCGCGGGCCGCGATCGACGAGCGGCGATTCCCCGCGAGCCGCGCGGGTAGCGCATACGTTGCCCCGCAACTGCTGCTCGATGTCGATCACGGCATGAGCGTGATGCGGGAAGAGATATTCGGCCCGGTGGCCGGCGTGATGAAAGTCAGCGGTGATGAGGAAGCGGTCAGGCTCATGAACGACAGCGATTTCGGCCTGACGGCGGCGGTCTGGACCCGGGACGTCGAGGCAGCGCGTGCCCTGGGCGATCGCGTTCAGACCGGCACCTGGTTCATGAACCGTTGCGACTATCTCGACCCCGCGCTGGCGTGGGTGGGTGTGAAGGATTCAGGCCGCGGCTGCACGTTGTCACGTGTAGGGTACGAACATCTGACCCGGCCCAAGTCGTTTCACCTGGCTCTCGGCTGAGGAGTCTTCCCGTGCAACTCAAAGGCAATTGGAACTATCCGACCTCGATTCGCTTCGGCGCGGGCCGCATCCGCGAGTTGCCCGATGTCTGTCGCTCACTGGGCATGTCGCGCCCCCTGTTGGTAACCGATCCGGGACTGGCGAAGCTGCCCATGGTCGGTGACGTGATCCGATCCTGTTCCGCCGCGGGCATGACCTGCGTGGCCTACTCGGGCATCCAGGCGAACCCGGTCGGCGACAATGTCATGTTTGGCGTCGCTACCTACCATGCCGGCGGTCACGACGGTGTCATCGCGTTCGGCGGCGGCAGCGCGTTGGATGTCGGCAAGGCAATCGGTCTGATGGTTGGCCAGGCGCGTCCCTTATTTGACTTCGAGGATCGCGACGACTGGTTCATGCGCGTCAATGTCGCGGGAATGGCACCGGTGTTGGCCGTCCCGACCACCGCGGGCACCGGCTCGGAGGTGGGGCGCGCCTCGGTGATTACGGATACGTCCGATCACATCAAGAAGATCATCTTCCATCCGCGGATGCTGCCGGGAGCCGTGATCGAGGATCCGGAGCTGACCGTCGGCCTGCCGGCGGACATCACCGCCGCGACCGGAATGGATGCGCTGTCGCATAGTCTCGAGGCATTCTGCTCCCCCTTCTATCACCCGATGGCCGAGGGTGTCGCGGTCGAAGGCATGCGCCTGGTGAAGGAATGGTTGCCGGCGGCCGTGGAGAACGGGCGCGATATCGAAGCGCGCTCCCACATGTTGATCGCTTCGTCGATGGGCGCGACGGCCTTCCAGAAGGGGCTCGGAGCCATGCACAGCCTGAGTCATCCCTGCGGGGCCAATCTGAATACCCATCACGGCCTCACCAATGCCGTCGTGATGCCGTATGTGTTGCTGTGGAACCGTGCGGCGCTGGAAGCGAAGATGCAACGGCTCGCCGCCTACCTGGCACTGCCGGGGACGGGCTTCGACGCCGTGTTGAAGTGGGTGCTGGAGCTGCGCCAGCGGATCGGAATTCCCAACACGCTGGCGCAGATCGGTGTGCGGGAGGAGCACGCCCGCGAATTCGCGGGTCAGGCGCTGGCGGATCCGTCCACCAGCGGCAACCCGGTGCCCATGACCGAGAAGGATTTCGAGCAGTTGTACCTCAACTGTATCCGGGGCGTTCTCAGGTAGTCGGCGCCGGCGGCGGTGCCGAGAACTTGTAGACCGCTTGCAGCGCAAACTGGCTGAGGCTGTCGCTGAGCGGCGTACCGGCGGCGACCTGCTCGCGGGTCCGGAAGAAGGTCGGAGTATCGGCTCCTGACTTGTCGTAACGGAATTCAGCGCGCAGCTCGAACGCCTTCACGGGCGAATAGCCGACCGTGATGGTTCCTTCCTTCAGAGTCTGATGCGCCCCGGTGGCGAAGCCGTCCTTGTCGTCGAGATACTCACCGCGCAGCGAGACGCGGAATTGGTCGTTGATCGCATAGTTCACATACAGGGCCGCCGCATTCCAGGAGGCATCGTGCAGGCCGCCGGCCTCATCGATCAGCCCCTTGTCCTGTTGGTCCCAGTCGAAATTGAGGACGAAGGACAGTTGGGAGGTGGCATTGTAGGTGGCCACGACGTCGATCAGGGTCTTCTCGGCGTCGAGCGCCTCGTTCTTGCCGAAGTAGGCGTTGACGGCCAGCGCGAACAGCTTGCTGGCCGGCGCCCATGCGATGCCCGCTTCGCCGGTCTTCGAGCCGAAGTCCGTGGCGGTGGAATTCCACCCGTTGTTGATACCGCCGGTCAGGGTGAAATCGCCCACTACATAGGCGGCGCGCGCGCCGGTGTGCGTGAGGGGCTCCGAATCGAAGAACAGCAGGGAGCGCGAGAAGTTGGTGTTCAGGGTCGGGTTGATGACTTCGGCGCCGGCCAGGGTCACGAACTTACCCGCCATGACCGTGAGATTGCCGGTGGCGTACTGCAGATAGGCCTGGCGCAGGTCGAATTGGCTGTCGGCCTGGGCGTTGCCGGACTCCGCCTGGTGCAGAATCTTGGCGTCCTCGCCCGCAATCGCATCGACCAAGGCGCCGAAACCTTCCTTGGGCTGGTAGGCCACCTGGAAGCCGGCCTCGTCGAGCTGAAACGTGTTGTGGCGGGTGTCGAACTGGTGAATGTTGCCCGGATAGCCGTTCGAGGCGTAGTAGGACGCCGCGACGTAGCCGGAAACAGTCAATCCCGCAGAGTCCAGCAGCTCGTCGAATTTGGTCATGGCTGACTTGGGAGCATCGTCCGCCCATGCGGTGGCCGACGTCCCCGCCAGGATGAGGGCGACCGCGAGTGGTGCTGGATAACGATATCGACGCATGGGTTTCTCCTGGGTCTCTTTAATGTAGAGTTTTCGCAACACAGGCATGCGCCCGGGACCGTCCGTCGTCCCTGGCGCGACGCGAGCCCGAGTGCACAAGCATCAAGCATGCCAAGTTAAATTTATATTAATTATTAGGGGTTTGAGGTGGACGCTGCAGTGCTCTGGGTCGCAGTTCGCACTACCGTAGTGCGCCTGCATCGGGGTTTGACGCCAAAGCGGTGCGTACCAGCAACGGTTGGCGAAAGATCGGCGCAAGCCGCCATACAGGGTCATGGCCGGATGTTGGATCCGCGCGAAAAGTCATACGGCGTAAGGAATTGTCTGACAGTATTTTCGGATGCCGGCGCGGCGTGGCGCTGCGACAATCCGCTCGGAGTGGATGACCTCATTGTCGCTCGACGGCGACATGTTTTTTTTGCCAAGAGCCGGGCAACCTTGTCGGTTGCTGACGCCGGAGAACTGGGTGCTGAGTCGTTATCGCTTGAATGTGTTTGCCTTTCTGGCGGCGCTGATCACATCGGTTGCCGCAGGCCAGGAATCGACTCCCGCTCCGGCTGATCCGCCCGTCGCTCCGCGAGCAGTGGCGCCGCGCGTGCAGTCGCCCAAGCCGGTGACGCTTCCCAGGCAGCAGGCGCAGCCGCAGCCGGCAGCGAAGCCCGCCGTGCAGCATCCGCAGGCCACTGCGCGGCCAGCCGAGCCCTTCACATTCGAGTCGGTTCAGAAGATTGCGCAGGACCGAGCAGCCAAGCCCTATCGTGAGCGCTCGACGGCCTTGCCGGATGTTCTGGCGAGATTGAGCTATGACCAGTACCGCGACATCCGCTTTCGCAGGACGAGCGCCCTCTGGTACGACCACGCGATGTTTGAAGTGCAGTTCTTCCATCGGGGTTTCCAGTTCGATCGCCGCGTGAACATCTATGAGTTGGTGAACAACCAGGTGCGCGCGGTGCCCTACAACCCGGCCATGTTCGAATTCGGCAAGGAGGTGCCCCCGGTCAAGCTGCCCGCCGAGCTGGGCTTCGCAGGCTTTCGCATCCATTACCCGCTGAACACGCCGACCTATAAGGACGAGCTGCTGGTGTTCCTGGGAGCTTCGTATTTCCGCGTGCTGGGCCGCAACGAGCTGTACGGAATGTCCGCGCGCGGGCTGGCGATCAACACAGCCAGCGAGGGTGGCGAAGAGTTTCCCTATTTCACCGATTTCTGGCTGGTCCGCCCGGACCCGCGACAACGCTCCCTCACGATCTATGCGGTACTGGACAGCCCCAGTGTCGCCGGTGCTTACCAGTTCGAAGTGCGGCCCGGCTCCACGACCCAGGTACAGGTCTCGGGTGAGCTCTATCCGCGGCGCGCCATCGAGAAGATCGGTATCGGGGCGCTGACCTCCATGTACCTGTACGGGGAGAATTCAAACGGCCGGCGCTTCGATGATTTTCGCCCGGAAGTCCACGACAGTGACGGCCTGGAAACGCAGTTGGGAACCGGTGAGTGGGCGTGGCGGCCGCTGGTGAATCCGCATCAGTTGCGGGTGAACCGCTTCATGGATGAGCACCCGCGAGGCTTTGGCCTGGTGCAGCGCGATCGGGATCCCACTCATTACCAGGACGCCGACGCCTACTTTCACCTGCGGCCGAGCTACTGGATCGAGCCGCTGGGCGACTGGGGCAAGGGTGGGGTCGAGCTGGTGGAGATTCCGACCGACGAGGAAATTCACGACAATATCGTTGCCTACTGGGTCCCGGAGGCGAAGGTGCAGCCCAACAAGCCGATTGCGTTCTCGTACCTGCTGTCCGCGTATTCGCATTCCGGCACGCGGCCACCGGGCGGGCGCGCGATCGCCACCCGTACGGGCGGGATTCTTGCTGGGCCGAATGGGCAAGCGTTGCCCAATGTGCGCAGAATGGTGGTTGATTTCGCCGGTGGCGATCTCGATGACTTGTATGCAGCTCAACCGGTACAGGCGCAGATCAGCGCCAATGGCGGCGAGGTGGACGAGCTTACCGTGCAAAGGTTGCCGCAGTCGGCGACCTGGCGGGTGTCCTTCAAGCTCAAGACGACGGGGGAGAAGCCGGCCGACCTGCGGTGCTATCTGACTCTGTATGGCGAGGCATTGACTGAGACCTGGACCTATCTTTGGAAGCCCCCCGGAGGTGCGTAGACATGACTCCTGAACGTCTGCGGCGCGTCGCGCGGAGACGCCGCGCGCTGTTCTTTGGCCTGACGTTCTTGACGTCCACGTTTCTCACCGGGTTGATGTGGGACATCCTGCGCGCGAACGGCTTTACCGTGCTCGAGAAGATCGGGCTCGGATTGTTCTTCATCCTGATCACCTGGATCACCGGCGCGTTCTGGACCGCCGCGATCGGCTTCGTCATCCTGCTGCGCGGCCGTGACAAGGCGGTGATTCATTCGGACGAGGTGAAGGACCACGAGCTCGTGGGGCGCACCGCGGTCTGCATGCCGATCTATAACGAAGACACGCAACGCGTTTTCGCCGGCCTCGACACCATCTGGTCCTCGCTCGAGGCCGAGGCCCAGCAGGGCATGTTTGATATGTTCATTCTCTCCGACACCCGCAAGCCGGAGATCGCCGCGGCCGAGGAAATCGCGTGGCGCAAGCTCGTCGAGCGCCGGGGTGCGAAGGGGCGCATCTTCTACCGGCGCCGTGAACAGAATGTCGGCCGTAAAGCCGGCAACATCGCCGACTTCGTGCGCTCGTGGGGCGGCGCCTACGACTACGCCGTCGTGCTGGATGCGGACAGCATCATGACCGGCGATTCGCTGGTGAAGCTCGCCGGCCTGATGGACAAGCACCCCGAGGCGGGGATCATGCAGGCGCTACCCATGCCGGCGGGGCGCGAGACCTTGTTCGCGCGCCTGATTCAATTCGCGGCGCGCCTGAACAGCAACATGCTCGCGAACGGCCTGGTGTACTGGCAGCTCGGCGAGGGTAATTACTGGGGGCACAACGCTATCCTGCGGCTGCGCCAGTTCGCCGAGTTCTGCGACCTGCCGAAGCTTCCGGGTAAGCCGCCGTTCGGGGGCGAGATCCTGAGCCACGACTTCGTGGAAGCCGCGTTCATGCGCCGCGCGGGCTACCAGGTCTGGCTCGCGGCCGATGTGACCGGAAGCTGGGAGGAAGTCCCTTCCAACACGATCGACTATGCCGCGCGCGACCGGCGCTGGGCGCAGGGCAACATGCAGCATCTGGGGCTGTTGCCCATGCGGGGTCTGCATTGGCTCAGCCGGATTCACCTGATCACCGGTGTGCTTTCGTATGCCTCTTCGCCGATCTGGCTCATCGTGCTGATGCTGAGCTCGGTGATTGCCTGCATCGAGGCGCTGCAGGGTTATCAATATTTCGAGCCGGGGACTTATTCGCTGTTCCCGAGCTGGCCGGAGTCGCGCGCCACCGAAATCGTGGCGCTCCTCAGCATTACGCTGACGATTTTGCTGATGCCCAAGGTGTTGGGCATGACTCTCGCGCTGGTGAGCTCCAGGTTGCGACGCGCGTACGGGGGCGGATTGCGCCTGATCGCGAGCGTCTTGGTCGAGCAGGTTTTCAGCACTCTGCTCGCGCCGTCGATGATGCTTTTCCACACCTCATTCGTGCTCACCACGATCATCGGCAGGACGGTGACCTGGAATGCGCAAGACCGGGGAGACCGGGGTATCACGTTCCTGGATGCCTTGGACCGGCACAAGTGGCATGTGCTGTTCGGCCTGATCTGGGGCGCCGCCATTCTCTCGATGGCGCCGCGCTACATCTGGTGGCTGATGCCCATCCTCTCCGGATTGATCCTGTCCGTGCCGCTCACCATGCTCACGAGTCGCGCGAGCGTCGGCAAGGCACTGCGGCGCTGGGGCCTGTTGCTCACTCCTGAAGAAACCAACACCCCGCCGGAGTGGGTGGCCTTGGAAGAGCGCATGGCCGGCGCCGTGACCGCGGTCGACGGGCCGATTCAAACTCAGAAGACCCAGATTCCGGTGCCGCCGATGGCCGCTCCAACACCGGCCGCGACCTTCGCGCCGGTGATGCTGACCTCGGCCGCGGCGGCCACGGCGCTAGTTACAACCAAACCGGGTGAAGCCGCGAACGACAGCATCAGCGCGCCGCACGATGAAGATATCGTCGGGATTCTGTCCATCTCGAATTTGCCGGCGCGCGTGCCGCTGCAGATGGAGGCGGCCGCCCCGCAGTATCTGCGGCCGCGGGATGCTCTTACCGGGTTGCATCGGCTGCTGAGCGCGGCCTGGACCTGACGGCGGCGCGGCGGGAAGCAAAATCCGCGATGCGTGCCCCTCACGAGGGGGTCATGACGAGCACGCACCGCGTTGCTAGCAACCTGTGTGGGCCTTCGGCGCCACGAAATATATAAAGCAAATTCGATGCCAACCGCTTGCGCCGCTCTACAGCGGTTGCAGCAGTTGGTTCGCCTGCGACTGTGCACCGTCAACGAACAGGTCCACGCGCCTGGCTCTGAAACGGAGCGAGGTGGCTCCGGTGCTGCATCGCCGTCCATGTTAACGTCCACATTCAATCCCCCTTTCGTGGAGGTCGCTGCGTGTCCGTGTTCCGATATCTGAACATACTGGCGGGTTTGTGCGGTGTACTTGCGGCTACAGTCGTGCGCGCCGACGGTGCAACGGTGTCGCCGGCCCTGGAGCAGGCGGCCAAAACCTACATCACACGGGATGCGTTGGCGGCATCCGTCCGGTTCTTGTCGGCGGATGAGCTCGAGGGCCGCGGCCCCGGAACGCGCGGCGATCAATTGGCTCGGCTCTATCTAGCCACACAGCTCGAAGGGCTCGGCTACCAGCCCGCGTTTGCGAATGGTCAGTGGCAGCAGCCGTTCGATGTGGTGGGCATCAAGGCCCGGATGCCCCCGACGTGGCGCTTTCAGTCGGGCCGCGCGAGCGTTGACCTCAAATGGTCCGATGACTACATCGCTGTCAGCGGCCAGCAGAGCGAGCAGGTGAGTGTCGATGACGCCGAGCTGGTCTTCGTCGGATTCGGGATTCAGGCGCCGGAATATCAGTGGGATGACTTCAAGGGCGTGAACCTGAAGGGCAAGATCCTGGTGATGTTGAACAACGATCCGGACTGGGATCCGAAGTTGTTCGCCGGCAAGCGCAGGCTCTATTACGGAAGGTGGGTTTACAAGTATGAAAGCGCGGCCCGGCAGGGAGCGGCGGGCGCCATCATCATTCACACGAGCCCCTCCGCCGGCTATCCCTGGCAGGTGGTGCAGAGCTCCTGGGGCGGCGAGCAGTTTGAACTGCCCCCAGGGGGTGAGCCCCGTATGCACATCAAGGCCTGGGCTACGGAGGCCGCCACCCGTCGATTGTTGACCGCCGCGGGCCGGAATCTCGACCAGTTGATCAGTGCCGCGAAGTCCCGGTCCTTTAAACCCGTGCCGCTGGGCATTCGGACCTCGGTGGCATTTACCAACAAATTGTCGCGCGTGCAGACGGCCAACGTGGGGGGCGTGCTGCGCGGATCGGATCCGAAGCTGGCGGACCAAGTTGTGGTCTATTCGGCCCATCACGACCACTTCGGGATCGGCGAGCCGGATTCCACCGGTGACCGCATTTATCACGGTGCCGAGGACAATGCGTCCGGTTGCTCACAGGTGCTTGCGATGGCGCGTGCCTTTGCGGCGCTGCCGGAGCGGCCGCGCCGCTCGATACTCGTGCTGTTCGTGGGCGGCGAAGAGCGCAATCTGCTCGGATCGACCTACTACGCGCAGCATCCTACTTTCCCGGCCGGGAAGATGGCGGCTGACGTCAACTACGATGGCGGCAACATTTTCGGCCGCACGCGCGATGTGACATTGGTGAGCGCCGGCAAGTCCTCGATCGATCGGATTGCGGAAAGCGTCGCGCAGCGCCAGGGGCGCGTGGTCGAGCCGGATCAGTTCCCCGACCGCGGTTACTACTACCGTTCGGATCAGTTTGCGTTTGCGAAGATCGGCGTGCCCGCGCTGTATTTCGAGGCCGGCACCGATTTCATCGGCCGGCCGGCCGGCTGGGGCAAGCAGAAGTTGGAAGAATGGGAAGATAAGCAATATCACCAGCCCGGTGACAAGCTGGATCCGAGCTGGAACTTCGATGGCATGATCGAAGATGCGCAGCTCGGGCTGTTATCCGGCTGGCTCATCGCGCAGGCGGATCAGATGCAGAGCTGGAATCCGGGGGATGAATTCGAAGCGGCGCGCCAGCGGGCGTTACGGGAGGTTTCTCCATGAATCAGGGACAGTGTTTGTGCGGGGCCATCCGGTATGAAGTGGATGGGCCGTTGGAGTCGATGACCCATTGCCATTGCTCAATGTGCCGCAAGCATCATGGTGCACCCTTTGCAACTTACGTCCGGGCACCGTTCGCGGGATTTCGCTGGGTGGCAGGGCAGGAGTCCATCGAGAAGTACACCACCGAAACCGGAGGCGTGCGCTCCTTCTGCGGCACGTGTGGATCGGTGACGCCGATTCTCATGGAGCGGCATGGAATCGTGTTGCTTCCGGCCGGCAACCTGGATGGCGAGCTGGGAATCAAACCCGAGCGCCACATTTTCACCGGCTCCAAGGCGGCCTGGTATGAGATCGCCGACGCGCTGCCGCGTTTTGAGGAGTTTCCGCCTGAATTCGGCATGAAGGGCGTGCAGCGCCCGAGCGTTGCGGCGCGGGAGGGTGTGTCGCAGGGGAGCTGTCTTTGCGGCGAGGTGGCGTACGAAGTTGAAGGGCCGCCTGACTTGTTCATGTATTGTCATTGCTCGCGATGTCGCCGCGGGCGCAGCGCGGCCCACGGGGCCAACATGTTCTTCGCCCCTTCGAAGTTTCGTTGGCTGCGAGGCGAGTCGCTCGTGAAGCATTACAAGGTTCCCGAGGCACAGCGCTTTTCCGTGCAGTTCTGCGCGAAGTGTGGCGGCGGAGCGCCGCGGCACGCAACGGCTGTGCCGGTGACTCTGGTGCCGGCCGGCACGCTGGATACCCCAATCAACGTGAAACCGAATGCGCGGATCTTCGTGGCGTCGAAGGCGCCGTGGTTGGAGTTGTTCGACGACTTGGCGCGGTTCGACGAGATGCCGCCGCGCGAAGTGATGGCGGGGGCGAGACCAACACCGCCGCGCTGAGCGCTCAGTTGTGCGGCGTGCTGGCGTTCGCGGTGGCGAGCGGTGCCGCCGGCTTGGGCGCCGGAGTGGCGGTGGCGATGGGTGCCGCCGGTTTGACAGCCGCAGTCGCGCTGGCGGCTGGCGCCGCGGTTGGCTGCGCGGACGGGGTTGCACTGCCGGCAGGCGCCGCGGTTGGTTGCGCGGATGGGATGGCATTGGCGGCCGGCGCCGCGGTTGGTTGCGCGGACGAGGTTGCATTCCCGGCCGCAGCCGGTGCCGTGGTGGCTGTTGGAGCCGCTTCGGGGGCTCCAGCGGGGCCCGCCGGTGTGGGTGCGGCCGGCGTCTCGGTGCCGGCCACGTCCGTCGCCAGGGCTGCCTGCTCGGCCTGCTTGGTCATCACCACAATACTGATGCGCCGATTGATAGGGCTCTGCGGGTCCGCCTTGTTGAACAATACGGACGAGGACAACCCCACCACTCGCGAAATTTTCTCGTCCGGCAAGCCGCCGGCCACCAGGGCCCGGCGGGCCGCATTCGCGCGATCCGCCGACAACTCCCAGTTGGTATAGCCATTGTTGCTGGGATACGGCCGTATATCCGTATGCCCCGTGAGGCTGATGCGATTCGGCACTGAGTCCAGATAAGGCGCCAGCTCACGCAAGATGGCCGTGGTGTAGTCGCGCAGGTGCGCGCTGCCCACATCAAACATCGGGCGGTTCTGTGCATCCACAATCTGAATGCGTACGCCTTCGGGCGTGATATCCAGCAGCAACTGATCCTTGAACGGCTCGAGCGCCTGGCTCTTGCCGACCGCTTCCCGCAACTGCGCCATCAATGACTCGAGCTGCTTGTGCTCGGCTTCCTTGGCGGCGGTGGCCAGGTCTTCCGGATTCAAGGAGTGCTCCGGGGACTTGATCTTCGCGGCGCCGTTCTGCCCGGCATCGTTGCGCGTGCCGAGCGGGGCGGGGGTGCCGCCCAGATCGTGGGTCTTGGAGATGGCCGCCCGCATGGAATCCAACCCGCCATGCAGGTTGATGGGACTCGTACTGGCGCCGCCGGGGCCCATCTGGCCGGGCGCCGGCTTCGAGCTCAGTCCCGGCTCCATGCTGGGGTTCTTGAAGTAGTCGAAAATCGCGGCGCGTTGGTCTTTCGTCACCGCCGCCACCAGCCACATCACCATGAAGAAGGCCATCATCGCGGTCACGAAGTCCGCGTAGGCCACTTTCCAGGCGCCGCCGTGGTGCCCGTGGCCACCCTTCTTCTTTTTCTTGATGATGATGATCGGGCGTTCGCTTCCTTTAGCAGCCATGTTCCGGCAATCCCTTAGGCCGCGGCCTTCTTGCCCTTCAACTCCGCCTCCAGGTCGGCGAAGCTCGGGCGGATGTCAGCGACCAGCAGCTTGCGCGCGAACTCGATCGCAACCGCCGGCACGTAGCCGCGCACCGTGGCCACGAGCGCCATCTTCACGACTTCGTACGCCTTGCCCTCCTCCTTGGCGTGATGCTCCATCGCAGCCGCGATGGGGCCGATAAAACCGTAGGCAACGAGGATGCCGAGGAACGTGCCGACGAGCGCCGCGCCGACCTTGTGACCGATCGTCGCGGTATCCGCCCCTTCGAGCGCGCCCATGGTGTTCACGATGCCCAACACCGCGGCGACGATGCCGAAACCGGGCAGGGCGTCCGCGACTTTCTGCACCGCCGAGGGGGCTTGGTGCGCCTCTTCATGATGGGTGTCCAGCTCCTCCTCGAGCAGGCTTTCCAGCTCGTGAGGATCGAGGCTGCCGCCCACCATGAGTCGCAGGCAGTCGCGGATGAAATCCATCAGGTGGTGGTCGGCCACGATCTTGGGGTAGTTCTTGAACAGCTCGCCGCCGTCCGGCGCTTCCAGCGAGCCCTCGATGGCCATGAGGCCTTCCTTGCGGATCTTCACCAGGATGTCATACAAACACTTCAGCAGCTGCACGTAGTCTTCGCGCTTGTAGCGCGGGCCCTTGACGAAGCCGATCGCACCCGCGAACGCCGCCTTGGAGACCTTCACCGGATTACTGGTCATGAACGCGCCGAAGGCGGCGCCGACGATGATGAGAATTTCGGTGGGATGCCACAGCGCGAGGAGATGACCGCCTTCGAGCAGGAACCCGCCGATGACGCTTCCCAATACAACAATCGAGCCGATGATTTGAATCACGAGGTTGCCGCTACCGCCAATAGTTAATGAGCACGCGCACAATCCGTCGTGCAGGGTCGGTTCCACTATCGGCAGAATCCTGTCTACCTGGAGACCTCCGGCCGATCATGGCGGTCACCGCCTGTCGGAGTCGTGATGGAACTCTCAGGGCACGTGCGGCAATGTCCGTCGCCGCGGGGCGCAGCTCAGAATTGGGCGACTGGCCTCAACGCTGCAGTGCAGCATGCGGATGCACCCCCCTTGGGCGGCTTCGATCTGGCTGCACCAACGGCGCGCCATCGTTGCCTCCGTGGGCCAATGGAACGCCGTACAACGTTTGGCACACCTGTTGCTTAAGAAGTGTCAGTGAGCGTCGCATGCGACGCACCGGTACCCCGGTAGGTATGTGCGCCCTGGACACAGCGAGCAGGTAACCCCTGCGCAGAGGTAACTCATGACCCTTATCCCTAAACCGGTTTCGCGTTCCGAAGTCATCGACGCAGCCGCGCGCGTCATTACCAGACGTGGGGATCATCGGATGCGCTGGGCTGCCATCGCCTATGAGGCAGGGAACTCCCAGGCGGTCATGGCATCGCAATGGTTTGAGGACCTCAACGCGCTCATCGACGAATGCTACTCACGGACCTCTCAGGGCCTGAGCGATTCGTTGCTGCGCGCTGAAACGGCGCCGGGTACGGCCCTCGACAAGCTGGCTGCGTTTCTCGTTGCGGCACTCGAGACCCGGCGTGCCCGTGGGGCCTTCCTGTCATTCCGTCGCGGCGGTGATTTGCCGCCGCCGCTGCAGCGCCGGCTGCACGAGCACGACACCACTTTACGCATGCGGTTGAAACGACTTCTGAACAAGGGCCGGCGCGATGGCTCGCTGGCGCTGCGCAATCTCGACAGCGCGGTTGAGCTTCTACTGGCCAGCCTGCAGGTCCCGACCGTAGTCGTGGATGGCCCAGAGCAGCGGATGTGGGATAGCGAGCTCGTCGAGTTGCTGCTCGCAGCACTCTCGGAGCCGCATCCACCCGAAGCCGAGCCGGTCAAGAACGTGGACGTCATACACGGCTCCTGCCTTTGTGGGAGCGTGCGTTACGATATCGACGGTCCGTTCGAGGTGATGTCTCACTGCCAGTGCTCCATGTGCCGCAAGAATCATGGCGCTGCATTTGCCACGTTCGTTTCGGTCCCCCTCGCGGGATTTCGCTGGGTCGCCGGCGAGAACCAGATATCGACCTTCCAGTCCTCGAACTACGGCAAACGCAATTTCTGCAGTCAGTGCGGATCGATCACACCCGTGGTGGAGTCCGAGACCGGCGTCGTTTTTTGCCCGGCCGGGAATTTCGATGGCGAGCTCGGCATCCGCCAGAGCCATCATCATCAGCGCTTCGGCACGGACCTGCTGCCCGTATAGTCGCGACCCGCTAAACTCGCTCTCCCCCGCGCAATGGGCGCGGCGATGGAGAGATGTGATGCTGGAGCGTCTGGAACGCCTTCCGACCGACCCTATTCTCGGCCTGATGGGCCTGTATCGCGCGGATACCGACCCGAGAAAAGTGGATCTGGGCGTGGGCGTCTATCGCAATGACCTCGGCGAGACGCCGATCCTGGCGGCTGTTCGCCGTGCTGAGCAGGCCGTTCTGGCGCGCCAGGTAACCAAGTCGTACGTAGCTCCGGCGGGCAATGCTGGCTTCAATCAGGAGACAGCCAAGCTCATTCTGGGAGAGGGGCACCCTGCGTTGGTCGCGGACCGCGTTCGCTCGATCCAGGCGCCCGGTGGATGTGGTGCGCTTAGGCTCGGGGCCGAACTATTCCGCTCGGCACAGCCGGACGCTGTTGTTCACGTGAGCGTGCCCACTTGGGCGAACCACATACCGCTGCTGTCCGGATGTGGGCTCAAGCTGGAGCGTTATCCCTACTTCGATGCCGCCACGGGCGCGGTGAGCTTCGACCAGATGTTGGGGACGCTGGACCGACTGCCGGCACGCTCCATCGTTCTGTTGCATGCTTCGTGTCACAACCCGACGGGTGCCGACCTCAGCGAGGCGCAGTGGCGGGGACTGCTCGATGTGTTCAAGCGGCGCTCGCTGGCGCCCTTCATCGATATTGCCTATCAGGGTCTCGGCAGCGGTGTTGCCGAGGATGCGTACGGTATCCGACTGTTCTGCGCCGAGTTGCCGGAGGTTGCGGTCGCCATTTCCTGCTCGAAGAATTTTGGCTTGTATCGCGAGCGTACCGGCTGCCTGCACGTCATCAGTGAGTCTGCCAAGTCCGGCGATGCCATCCTCAGCCATCTGGTGCGGATTGCGCGCAGCATCTACTCGATGCCGCCGGATCACGGCGCCGCCATCGTGCACGAAATCCTGACTGACCCGACCTTGCGGCAGGAGTGGCTGGAAGAGCTGGGTGCGATGCGCAAGCGCATCGCGGGCTTGCGGCACGAGGCCGTGAAACAACTCGCCAAGGCCTGTCCGGAGCGTGACTTCGGCTTTATCGCCAGGCAACAGGGAATGTTCTCGTTCCTCGGAGTGACCACCCCGCAGGTGCACGCGTTGCGCGAGCAGCATCACGTCTATATGACCGACGACAGCCGCATCAACGTCGCCGGGTTGCGCGCGGATAACATAGAGTATTTCGCGAAGTCCGTTGCGCAGGTCTTGCGGGCCTGATTGCCGCAGACACGAGGGGGACATGAAGTTACCGTCGCTGGCGGCAGGCGCCGTCGTTGCTGTTCTGTTGTCCGTCGCACAGGGGCAGGAAGAGGTGAAGGGGGTTGCCCCCGCTGCAAGTGCACCCGCGCCTGCCGATGCGGCTACAACGGCCCCTGCTGAAACGGCTACGAGCGGTGCGCCCGAGCTCAGCTCCGATGGGATGCCGGACGCGGGCGCCGGCGGCACATCGGTAACGCATATCCCGGTTGCGCAGGATGTTGCGTATGCAGGAAGTCTCACGCTCGAGGTGGATCTCGGGGACCTCGATCGCAAGATCTTCAGCGTGCATGAGAGCATTCCGGTCAAGCAGGGGCCGCTCACGCTGTTGTATCCAGAATGGCTGCCGGGAAATCATGCGCCTCGCGGCCCGATTGAGGGGCTGGCAGGTCTGATCATTTCCAGCGCAGGGCGTCCGGTGGAGTGGGTGCGCGACCCGGTCAACGTGTACGCGTTCCACGTGCAGGTGCCGGCCGGCGCGAATCGCCTCGACCTCGAGTTTGAATATGCATCCCCGTTGCTGCGGGACCAGGGCCGCACTACGGTGACTCCCGACATGCTCGGGCTACAGTGGAACACGGTTGTGCTGTATCCGGCCGGGTTCAACATCGGCCGGATTTCCATCGCCCCGTCCGTGACGCTGCCGGAGGGTTGGGCATTCGCGGGCGCGCTGGATGTGAGCAGCCGGCGCGGGACCCATGTTGCTTTCAAGCAGACTTCGCTGGAAGTATTGGTGGACTCGCCGTTGTTCGCCGGACGCTATTTCCGCAGTCTCGACCTCGATCCCGGTGCCAGAACGCCGGTGCACCTGAATGTGTTCGCGGATAGCGCGGAAACCCTGGAAGTGCGGCCGCAACAGCTCGCCGCGCATCGCAAGCTGGTGCAGGAAGCCTATGCGATGCTCGGGCCGCCGCATTTCGATCGCTATGAATTCCTGCTGGCGGTGAGCGATCACTTCGGTGACATCGGCCTCGAGCATCACCGCTCCAGTGAGAATCGCCGGCCGCCCAATTATTTCATCGACTGGGACAAGGTCGGCGCCGGCCGCGACCTGTTGCCGCACGAATTCAGCCACTCCTGGAACGGCAAGTTCCGCCGTCCCGCGGGACTGGCGACCCCGGATTTCAACGCTCCCATGCACAATGAGCTGCTCTGGGTGTACGAAGGCCTGACCAACTACCTGGGCGCCGTGTTGGCTGTGCGCTCAGGACTGTGGAGCGAGGATTTCGGACGGCAGGCGTGGGCGAGCCTGGCTGCCAACATGGATCGCAACCGGGCGGGGCGCGCCTGGCGCGCGCTCGAAGATACCACCGAGCAGCCTCTCATCACCGCGCGCCGGCCACTCTCTTGGCTGTCGTGGCAGCGCACCGAGGATTACTACACTGAAGGCGAGCTGCTGTGGCTCGACATCGATACGCGCATTCGGGAGCTGACGCGCGACAAGAAATCACTGGATGATTTCGCACGCGCCTTCTTTCAGGCGCCCGCGGCTTCCGCCGTGAGCACGTATACCTTCGTGGACGTGGTTCAGGCTTTGAAGGCCGTCGCGCCGTTTGATTGGGAAACGTTTCTGAACGAGCGCTTGTACGGTCACGGTCCGGGCGCGCCGCTGGATGGTCTGACCCGCGGCGGCTGGAAGTTGGTGTTCGTCGAGACACCCTCCGATTACGAGCGCAGTCTGGAGGACCAGCACCGGGCAGTCGACTTCATCTACTCCCTGGGGTTTACGGTCTCCTCGATCACCGGCACGCTGACGGAGGTGCGCTGGGGCGGCCCGGCGTATGAGGCAGGGCTGACCATGGGTACCACACTGATCGCGGTCAACGGCCGCGAATATCGTTCGGACCGGCTGAAGGCGGCGATCCAGCAGGCCAAGGTCAACAAACAACCCATTGAGCTGATCGTGAAGAACCTCGATCGCTACAAGCTCATCCAGCTTGCCTACTACGAAGGTCTGAAGTATCCGGCGTTGCAGCGAGTCGAGAAGATGGATCGCATCGGCGCGATCTTCAAGCCGCGCACCTGAATCACTCGGGTACGACTATGGTGTGCGTCGACTTCACCTCTTCCATGACGAAGTAGGTGTGAGTCGTCTGGACACCGCGGACAGCCGCGATGCGATCACCTAGAAAGCGCCGGTAGCTTTCCATGTCGACCACACGGACCTTGAGCAGGTAGTCGAAACCGCCGGCGACCATGTGGCATTCCATGACCTCGTCGTGGGCGAGCATCACCTGCTTGAAGCGATCGAAGGCATCAGGGGTGGTGCGGTCCAGGGAGACCTCCACATACGCCAGCAATCCGAGGCCCAATTTCCGGGGGTTCAGGCGGGCGAAATAGCCCTCGATGTAGCCCGCGGCCTCCAGCCGCCGCACGCGCTCCAACGTCGGCGTCACAGTCAGATTCACTTCCCTCGCCAGCCGTGAGATCGGGGTCCGGCCGTCCTGCTGCAGTCGAATCAATAGCTTATGGTCGATCCGGTCCAGGGGGCGAGCGGTGGGAGATGCGTCACTCATAGTCGATTCGACTTCTATTGCCGCCAAAACCAGATAATCTACTCTGTTGAACTCAATATCATAAGGACAATCAACTCCCTTTACTTTTAAGCGAAGGCGACCGACATGGCGGGAAGCAATGCGGCTGAACGGATCCCTCTGACCTTGGATCTGGGCCTCATTCGAGAGGCGATCAGCGAGGCGACACTCAGGCCCGAGGCGGATGCGATCGCCGAACTGAAGGCCGGCCTGGCGCCTTTGGAGCGCAAGCTGGCGTTGGCGAAGACTCGTGCCACTCATTGGGTCGAGAATGCACGACAGGACAAGCGTCCCCGGCCGTTCGCCGAGTCGATGATGGAGCAGTTTCCCCTCGACAGCGCGCAGGGTCGGGCCATGATGAGCCTGGCGGAGGCTCTGCTGCGCACGCCGGACCCGGCGCGCGCCGATCAGTTGATCGCCGAGCGCTTGTCTGAGGTGCGTGGCACTGGTGCGGCGGCTGAGGCCCCGAATGTTGCTGCCGAGCGCTCCAGCGATAACTGGCTCGTGCGGGCCGGTTTCGCGTTGTTGGGCGGGGTCGGTAGATTGCTTCCCGACGTTGCCGGCGAGTTGGCTGGCGAATCATCGGCTGCGTCGTTCACGAAGCCGTTGGTTGCCCCAGTGGTGCGCGCCACGCTCCGTCGAGCCATGCGCATGTTGGGTGAAGCATTCATCGTCGGTGAGACCATCGACAGTGCGCTCGAGCGCGGGAGGGCAAATCCGGCGCTTTCACTCTGCTCATTTGATGTACTTGGTGAAGGCGCGCGGACCGAAACAGACGCGCAGCGTTACTTCGATTCCTACACCGCGGCGATCGATGCACTCAGGCACCAGCCACCCGGCACTGTGCATGAGCGCTCGAGCATCTCCGTCAAGCTCTCCGCTCTCGAGCCGCGTTACACCCTTCTGCAAAGCGCCCGCGTCGCGCGCCTGCTGATCCCGCGAATGCTGGAGTTGGCCCGCAAGGCGGCAGCGGTCGGCATCGGTATGACGATTGACGCGGAAGAGGCCGACCGGCTCGATCTGTCCCTCGATATCGTCGAAGCCCTCGCGCGGGATGAGAAGACGGTCGGTTGGGACGGGCTCGGACTCGCCGTGCAAGCGTACGGTCGGCGGGCGCCGTTGGTCATTGATTGGGTCGCGCAACTCGCAAGGATCACCGGGCGCCGGATGACATTGCGTCTGGTGAAAGGCGCGTATTGGGACAGCGAAATCAAGCGCGCCCAGGAGCGTGGTCTCTCGAGCTTCCCCGTTTACACCACCAAATCGGGAACCGACGCCAGCTATCTGGTCTGCGCACAGCGGTTATTCGCGAACAACGCTGTCATTTATCCGCAGTTCGCCACTCACAACGCATTCACCGTGGCGGCGGTGTTGGAAATGTCTCCGCCGAACGCCCGATACGAGTTCCAGCGCCTGCATGGAATGGGCGAGCTCGTGTATGAGGCCGTTCGCGCTGACGTTCCAAACCTGCGTCCGGTACGGGCCTATGCCCCGGTGGGTACCTACGAAGATCTTCTCCCGTATCTCGTGAGGCGCCTGCTCGAGAACGGCGCCAATACCTCGTTCGTTCATCAATTTCTCAATCCCCGGGTCCCGGTGGAGCAGGTTGTGCGTGATCCCGTGTCGGCATTGAATGAGACCAACCCGAAAGTCCGTGAGCCGCGTGCGCTGTATGGCTCGGAGCGCCGCAATTCCGAGGGTCCTGACTGGGGCGATCCGGCCGAGTTGACCGTATTGAAGAATGAGCTCGAAAGGCGCACCCGGTCCGTGTATGCCGGCGGCCCGATCCTGAACGGCAAGAGCGCGCGCGATGCCCACGTCCCGGTCAATTCGCCGTCGAATGTTCACGAGGTTGTAGGGACCTCGCGGGACGCGACGGCTGCCGAAATCGCCGGGGCATTCGAGGCCGCCGCTGACGCGCAGCCGGCGTGGGACGCACTTGCGGCCGCGGAACGAGCCGATTGCCTCGATCGGGCCGCCAATCTCCTCGAAGACCGTCGCGTTCAATTCCTGAGCCTGCTGGTGCGTGAAGCCGGCAAGACCATTCCCGACGCGGTCGCCGAGTTGCGCGAGACCGTCGATTTTTGCCGCTACTACGCTGCTCGTGGTCGTGCACTATTCGGGAGTCCTGAAAAACTCGACGGGCCCACGGGTGAGCGCAACCTCCTTTCGCTGCATGGGCGCGGCGTTTTTGTTTGCATCAGCCCGTGGAACTTCCCTCTCGCAATCTTCACCGGACAGATCACTGCGGCGCTGATGGCTGGCAATAGCGTTGTAGCCAAGCCCGCGCCTGCGACACCACTCGTTGCGCACGCGATGACTGCGTTGCTGCACGAGGCCGGCGTGCCGGGCAAGGCGCTACAACTAACTCCGGCAGATGGCCCGGCGTTCAGCGAGGTGGCGATGAAACATCCGGCCCTTGCGGGTGTGGCTTTCACGGGGTCGACGACCACGGCCGCAACAATCAACCGTGCGTTGGCCAACCGCGACGGAGCCATCGTCCCGCTGATAGCGGAAACGGGTGGCGTGAATGCAATGATCGTCGATGCAACTGCATTGCCCGAGCAGGTTGTCGATGATGCGGTCACGTCTGCCTTCACCAGCGCGGGTCAGCGCTGTTCGGCGCTGCGTGTGCTGTATTTGCAGGAAGAGATCGCGGACAAAGTGATCGGCATGCTGACGGGCGCCATGAAGTGTCTCACCATCGGCAGCCCCGCCGAGCTGTCGACCGATGTCGGTCCGGTGATCTCGCAAGCCGCGCTCACGAGACTGCGCGACCACGCGTCCCGCATGCGTCAGGAGTCCCAACTGCTGTACGCGTGCCCCCTCGATGAGAAGCACGAGGCGGGTCACTTCTTCGCGCCCCATCTGTTCGAGCTCCGCGCGCTCGACCAGCTGCGTAGCGAGGAGTTTGGTCCGATCCTGCACGTGGTGCGCTACCCATCCGATCAGTTGTCACAAGTGATCGCCGCGATCCGCAAGACCGGCTTCGGCCTGACATTGGGCGTGCACAGCCGCCTGGACAGCGTGGCCGAGCATGTGTTCCGCTCGGTGCCCGTCGGCAACACCTATGTCAACCGAAACATGATCGGAGCCGTGGTGGGCGTTCAGCCTTTCGGCGGACAAGGGTTGTCCGGCACGGGACCGAAGGCCGGGGGGCCTCATTATCTGCTGCGCTTCGCCACCGAGCGCACGTTGACTATCAATACAGTTGCCGTCGGTGGGAACGTCGAATTGTTGTCGTAACGGACCTTGAATTGACACGGTGTGCCACGTCACCGCGACATCAGCGTTCCGCGGAAGCGCTCTTGCTAAACGCCAGCGCGTAATTTGTTGATCAAACCGCCGAGCGAGTCGACAGGGGCCGAGCAGGTACTGCCCTTGCAGATGTAGGCCACGGCGGCGCCGCGAGAAGTCTTTTCTGCCAGGGCGGGCGGCAAATTCTCGGCATCGTCCGGGACCGCAAGCACCCTGCGACGGGGCGCATACAGTTTGTGCAGCTCCCGTGCCCAGGATGTTATTTCGGCCTGCGGCCCCCGCAGGATGAGCGTTTCGGGTGGATTGAGGAGCTCATCTAGAGCGATGAGCAGTGTTGTATGAGCGTGAGGATATTTTTCGAGGCTGAGCCATGCTGCGCGCAGTGTACGCTCGGCCGCTCGCAGGAAGCCAGGTTCGGCCAACAGGTGTCCCAGCCGCTGGAGCACCAGAGCGGCGACACCGTTGCCGGCCGGAGTCGCGTCGTCCGCAAAGGATTTTGAGCGATAAATGAGGGGTTCGTGATCGTCAGAAGTGAAGTAGAAGCCGCCGGCATCGTCCCCAAAATGGTCGAGCACGACCCGTGCGAGCTCACATGCGAATTCGAGCTCTGCGCTGTCGAAGCGCACCTGTTGGAGCTCGAGGATGGCGTCGATGAGGAATACGTAGTCATCGAGATACGCGTTGAGACGTGCGCGCCCGTCGTTGAAAGTCGCGAATAGCCGCCCATTGCTCCACAGCTCGCTGCGAATGAAACGCAGTGCCGCTGTCGCTGACTGAGCCAGATCGTCACGTCCCAGCGCACGCGACGCGATCGCCATCCCTCGAATCAGCAGCGCATTCCACGAAGTCAGGATTTTGTCATCCAACCCCGGCCAGATGCGGCGGCTGCGGATGGCCAGCAGCTTCCTACGCGCTGACTCCAGCAAGGATACCGCGTGCTCCGACGCCGGCTGAAAAATGTGCAAATGCCAGCTGCCTTCGAAGTTGGGTTCCCGGTCTAAGCCGTAGCGGGGCGCAAACACCGCGTATTCTTCGTCAGTGAGGGACGCGCGCACCTCCTCGCGGTTCCAGACGTAAAACTTGCCCTCGTGGCCCTCTGAATCGGCGTCATAGCTCGAATAGAAGCCGCCTTCGGGCGATTGCATCTCTCTTATGGCCCACTCGGCGGTGCGGACTGCGATATCGGCGTAGAAACCATCGCCGGTGGCGACAGCAGCATCGGCGTACACCGCGAGCAGTGCGCCATTGTCATACAGCATTTTCTCGAAGTGGGGGATCATCCAGTAGTCATCGACGGAGTACCTGCTGAAGCCACCACCCAGCTGATCGTTGATCCCGCCTTCGCCCATTCGACGTAACGTCAGCGTTGCCATGTACAGAGCCTGCAAATCCGGCTCAGTCTGACCCGACGTCGCGTGCCAATCGCGCAGGAGCCGCTCGATCGCTCTTGGATTGGGAAATTTGGGTGCACGCCCGAATCCGCCGAACTGGCCGTCGAATGTACGACCCAGCAGCTCCCGTGAAGCTTTGATGGGTCCGTCGGTTAGTTGTGTGCTCTCCGCGGCGGGAGGCGGGTTCAGCTCGTCAAATGCTGACATCAGCGTGTCATTCTGCTGACGCAGCTCTACTTCGTGAGTTCGGTAGTATTCGCTCACCCGTTTCAACAGGTCTGTGAATGCCGGTAGACCGTGGCGAGCTTCCTTCGGAAAGTAAGTGCCTCCAAAGAACGGGCGGTGATCGTCATGTGTCAGGAACATCGTCAGAGGCCAGCCGCCTGAGCGCTGCGTGAGCATCTGCTGTGCGATCTGATAGATGCGATCGATGTCAGGTCGCTCCTCGCGATCCACTTTGATGTTGATAAAACGCTCGTTGAGGACGCGAGCCACATCGTCGTCCTCGAACGACTCGTGGGCCATGACGTGACACCAGTGGCATGCGGCGTATCCGACACTCAGGTGAATTGGCTTCCGCTCCAGACGAGCGCGCGCGAACGCTTCCTCACCCCACGGGTACCAATCCACTGGATTCTCAGCATGTTGCAGGAGGTAGGGGCTCGTTTGCGAAATGAGGTGATTGGGCATGAGGCGGTTCCCGAGGGGATGAGTCAGCAGCTTGGCATAGCACAGCCGGCAAAAGGGCCGCAGGCCGCGGTGCGAAGCAACGCCTTTTGCCGTCGACAACGGCGTCGTTGTCCGAAAAATCGGCGCAGACGATTTTTCCCAGGTCTCGTATAATCAGTGGTCATCGCAGCGAGTTTCATGTGATCCCTCCTTCCGCGCAAACCCTTTCGGAGCCTTCCAATCTGCCTGTGCTGCGCCTCAAGCGTGGCGAGGACCGGCGTATCGCTGCCGGCCACTTGTGGGTGTTCAGCAATGAGGTGGATACGTCCAGTACGCCGCTCACTGCGTTCACTCCTGGTGCACTGGTGCAGATGCAATCGCATCGCGGGCAATTTCTCGGTCACGCCTACGTTAATCCGCATGCGCTCATCTGTGCCCGAATTGTTGGACGTGACATAGAGCATCCCGTCAGTCGCGCACTCATCGCTCATCGACTCGAGGTGGCGATTGCCTTGCGCAAGCGCCTGACTCGGGATCCTTACTATCGGCTCGTATTCGGCGAGTCTGACGGGTTGCCTGGGCTCGTGCTCGATCGCTTCGGTGACGTCGTCGTTGGCCAGATCGCGACCGCGGGCATGGAGGCACTCGAGGCGAACGTCGAAGCAGCCGTACGCGATGTGATCGATCCGAAGACTTTGGTGTGGAAGAACGATTCGGGTGCGAGGGACCTCGAGCATTTGCCGCAGACCGTCAAAGCGGCGTTCGGAGAGATTCCGGACGAGATCGAGGTCTACGAGTCCGGGCTGCGCTTCATGGCACCTCTGCGAACGGGTCAGAAGACAGGTTGGTTCTACGATCAGACCGCTAACCGTCAACGCATGATCCGATACATGTGGCCCGGCATGCGCGTTCTGGACGTTTGCAGTTACGTGGGCGCGTGGGCGGTAACCGCTCTCAAGAACGGCGCTGCTTCGGCACGGTGCGTCGATTCTTCAGAGGCTGCGTTACGGGCTGCCAGCCGCAACGCGGAGGTCAATGGCGTCTCCATAGAGACGACGCATGACGATGCCTTCGATGCGCTCAAGGCGATGCAGGAAAGCGGAGAACGCTTTGACGTGGTGGTGGTCGACCCACCTGCGTTCATCAAACGCAAGAAGGATATCCCACAGGGTCAGGCCGCCTACCGCAAGCTGAATCAGCTCGCATTGGGGCTCATGGACGGCGACGGCCTGCTCGTCTCCTGTTCCTGCTCGTACCACATGTCCGCCGACGACCTCGTGACGGCCATCCAGTCCGCGGCCCGCCACAGCCGGCGGTTCGTGCAGATTCTCGAGGCCGGCGGCCAGTCCCCCGACCACCCGATCCATCCCGCCATCCCGGAAACCCGCTACCTGAAGGCGTTCTTTTGCCGCGTAACGCGGGACTAGTCGTTAGAATCTGCGGAATATGATTCCGTATCCCGGTTTTAATCCCATCGCGTTTTCGGTCGGCCCGGTCAAGGTGCACTGGTACGGCATCATGTACCTGCTGGGCTTCGGCGCCGGCTGGACACTGGCCCGCCGGCGAGCGGCCCAGCCGGGGTCCACCTGGAAGCCCCAGGACGTCGACGATCTGATCTTTTTCGCCATGCTGGGCGTCATCCTGGGCGGCCGCATCGGCTACGTCCTGTTTTACGGCTTGAGCTTCTGGGCCAAGGACCCGATGTATCCCTTCAAGATCTGGGACGGCGGCATGTCGTTCCACGGCGGGATGCTCGGCGTCATCGTTGCCGTCTCGTCGTTTGCCTGGCGCCGGCGCCGGAACGTGGCCGACGTACTGGACTTCACCGTTCCCTTGCCGGGACTGGGTCTGTTTTTCGGCCGCATCGGCAACTTCATCAACGGCGAGCTGTGGGGCAAGGTGACCACCGTCCCCTGGGGATTCAACGTCAACGGCCAGGTCCGCCATGCCTCTCAGCTCTATGAAGCGTTTTTCGAGGGGCTGGTGCTGTTCACCCTCATCTGGCTGTTTACATCGCGTCCGCGGCCGCGCCTCGCGCCCTCGGGACTGTTTCTCATCGTGTACGGAGTCGTGCGTTTCTGCATCGAGTTCGTGCGGGTCCCGGATGAGCACATCGGGTACCTCGCACAGACCGACTGGCTGACCGAGGGCATGGTGCTGTCATTGCCGATGGTGCTGGTGGGCATCGTGCTCATGTTGTACGCCTATCGCAGCGGCGCACGCTCCGGGAACTTTGCCGTCGCGCAATGAAAACCTACCTCGATCTCCTGCGCCGGATCCTGGAAACCGGCGCGCGCAAGGATGACCGGACCGGCACCGGGACGCTCTCGGTGTTTGGTCACCAGATGCGTTTCGATCTGAGTGAAGGGTTTCCGCTCGTGACCACCAAGCGCCTGCACGTGCGCTCGATCCTGTATGAGCTGCTGTGGTTCCTGCGGGGCGACACCAATGTGTCCTGGCTGCGGGAGCGCGGTGTCACCATATGGGATGAGTGGGCCGATGAGCGCGGCGAGCTGGGGCCGGTGTACGGCAAGCAATGGCGCTCGTGGCTGGCGCCCGACGGGCGCACGATCGATCAGATCACCCAGGCCGTCGAGCTGCTGCGGCGCAATCCGGATTCCCGCCGCATCCTGGTCAGCGCGTGGAATGTAGGCGAGCTCGAACAGATGGCGCTCATGCCCTGCCATGCGTTCTTTCAGTTTTACGTCGCCGGGAACCGCCTGTCGTGCCAGATGTATCAGCGCAGCGCGGACGTATTCCTCGGCGTGCCGTTCAACATCGCAAGCTACGCGCTCCTGCTCCATATGGTGGCGCAGCAGTGCGACCTGGAGCCGGGCGAGCTGATCTGGACGGGAGGCGACTGTCATCTGTACCTGAACCACCTGGAACAGGCGCAGTTGCAGCTCGGCCGGCAGCCGTTACCGTTGGGGACGCTGCGCCTGAAGCGGCGGCCCCCGAGTATCTTCGATTACGAGTATGAGGATTTTGAATTCGTGAATTACCAACATCATGCGGCGATCAAGGCGCCGGTGGCGGTTTGAGCATGGCAACCACTCCCGCCGATCTGACCACCTCCGATCTGATCGAAGTGCGCCGCTCGGGCGTACACGGTCTGGGCGTGTTCGCGGCCAAGCCCATTGCGAAAGGCACGCGAATCATCGAGTACGTCGGCGAGCGCGTCTCCCACGACGAAGCTGATCGCCGCTACGAGGAAAAGGACGCGAACGACAGCCACACCTTCCTGTTCATCGTCGACAGCAGGACGGTGATCGATGCGGGCACGGACGGCAACGATGCCCGTTTTTTCAATCACTCGTGCGATCCCAACTGCGAGTCGACGGTTGAGAAGAAACGGGTGTATATCGAGGCCATTCGCGACATCGAGCCGGGCACCGAGCTGACCTACGATTATCAGATCTATCGTGAGGAAGGCGATCCCGAGAACATCGACGAGGTGTTTGCCTGCCGCTGCGGCTTCCCGAATTGCCGCGGCACCATGCTGTGGCCACCGGAGCCGAAGAAACCGCGCAAGAAGGCGAAGAAGAAGGCCGGCGCGAAGTCCGGGAGCCGCGGCAAGTCGAAATCCGTCGTGAGCACGCAGTCGAAAGGCAAGTCCAAGGCGGTGAAGAAGGCTGTGAAGAAAGCCGTCAAGAAGGTCGCGAAGAAAGCGGTCAAGAAAGCGCCTCCGGCGAAGAAGAAGACCCAGAGGGGCCGCCGGCGCGGCTGATGCGCTGAGCTGACATGCACGACACGCGTCGCTGGAGCCTGCCGGCGGTCATCGGGGCCATCGGAATCGTCTACGGGGATATCGGGACGAGCCCGCTGTATGCGTTCGAGACGGCGCTGAATGCGACCGGTGGCTTCGATGTGCTCGCCGTGCTGGGCTGCCTGTCGCTCATCTTCTGGAGCCTGATGTTGTCGGTGACGTTCAAGTACGTCACCGTCATGATGCGTGCCGACAACCAGGGCGAGGGCGGAATCCTCGCCTTGTTCGCGCTCGCGCAGCGCGCCCCCGAGGCGAGCCGACACTGGTTCAGATGGCTGATCGGGCTGGCCCTGGCCGGGACGGCGTTCTTCTTCTGCGACGCCTTGATCACACCGGCGATCTCGGTGTTGAGTGCCGTCGAAGGACTGGAGATGCTGGATCCCGGGTTCGAGAAGGCGGTGATTCCGGTGACGCTGTCAGTCCTCGCGCTGTTGTTCTTCATCCAGAGGCGCGGCACCGCCAAGGTCGGCCGGCTGTTCGGCCCGGTCATGATCCTGTGGTTCCTGGTCATAGCGGTCTTCGGTGTCGAGGCCATCGCGCGGCATCCGACTGTGTTGATGGCTATCAATCCCGTCTATGGCATCGAACTTCTGGCGACCCACCCGGTCACGGCCCTGGCCATCCTGGGTGGCGTGTTTCTCGCCCTGACCGGCGGGGAGGCCCTGTATGCCGACATGGGCCATTTCGGCAAGACGCCGGTGCGGATTGCGTGGTTTGCGTTGGTATGGCCGGCGTTGCTGCTCAATTATTTCGGTCAGGGCGCCCTCCTGTTGGAACACGGCGCGATGATCGAGCATCCGCTGTACGCGATGGTGCCGGCACCTCTGCTGCCGTGGATGTTGTTCCTGGCGACGGCGGCCACGGTCATTGCCTCGCAGGCGGTGATTTCCGGCGCGTTCTCCGTGGCGCGCCAGGCCGTGCAGCTCGATCTGTTGCCGCGCATCCGGATTCTGCAGACCTCGGCCCTGGAGCAGGGACAGATCTACGTTCCGATCGTCAACACGCTGCAGTTTCTCGCCGTGGCCGCCTTCGTCATCGGATTCAAGTCCTCCGAGGCCTTGTCGGGGGCGTATGGAGCCGCGGTGGTCGGCACGATGTTCATTACCAACATCCTGGGCGGGTTCGTGGCCGCGACGCAATGGCACTGGCCGCGCTGGGGAATCGCCGCGGTGTTCCTGCCCTTGCTGGTCATGGATTCCGTGTTCATGGCCGGCAACCTGACCAAGCTTGCCACGGGCGGTTGGATTCCCGTCATGCTGGGGGCGATTCTCTACTTCGTATTCTGGTCGTGGCGCAGCGGGCGCCTGGAGCTGCGCGCGGCGCTGGCCAGACTGGCCGTGCCCCGCAAGGATCTGGCGAAGGTCATCGATGGCTCGATACGCGTGCCGGGGACGGGTGTGTTCCTGGCGAGCGATCGGGAGCTGCTGCCGTCCGCGCTCGTTCGCAATATCGAACACAACAAGGTGGTGCATGAGCGCGTCATCATCCTCAACATCGAAATCACCGGCGTGCCGCGCCAGGATCCGGTGCGGCGGGTCGAGATAGAGGAGATCCTGCCCGGGGTGTATGAAATCACGGCCCGGTTCGGTTTCATGGAAACACCCGACGTCTCGCAGGCCATGAAGTCCTGCCGCACGCGTGGCATGCGCGTGTTCGCGGAGGACAGCTCGTTCTTCGTCGGCCGCCATCTCGTGCGCGCCCGGCCGCTGCCCGGGCTGAAGGGCATCCAACGGCGTTTTTTCGCGGCGATGCAGCGGCACAGCACCCAGGCGGCCGAGTTTTTCCGCATGCCCTACAAGGGCGTGATCGTCCTCAATACGGCGGTGGAGATCTAGTGACAGCGGTTTCCCTGGTAGTGGCCATGGCGCACAACAACGTCATCGGCCGTGACAATGGTTTGCCGTGGGGCCGGCTGCCCGAGGATTTGAAGCACTTCAAGGCCGTCACGCTGGGCAAGCCTGTGTTGATGGGCCGCAAAACCTTCGAGTCCATCGGCAAGCCGCTTCCCGGCCGCACCAACTATGTGTTGACGCGCGACACGAAGTGGAAAGCCGACGGAGTCGTGGTGGTTCACACCTTGGATGAGGCACTGACGGGGAACGAGCTGTCAGGCATCGGCGGAGCCGAGATCTATCGGCTGCTGCTGCCGCTCACCGACCGCATCCACCTGACCCGGATCGATACGGATGTGGTCGGCGACACCGTCTTTCCGTCGATCGACTACTCGAAGTGGATGCAGACGGCGAGTCGCGACTTCGCGGCCGACGAGCGCAATCCGTACAACATGACCTTCGTTACGCTCGAGCGAGTGGTGCCAGTCGCTCGCTGACCAGCCTCTCGGCGAGCGCGAAATCCGTGTTGCTGTCCGGGCGGTCCAGGTCCATCAGGATCTGCGACTGCACCTCGCCCCTGCGCAGTGCCTCGGCGTACGGAATCTGCGGATGGAACATCACCATGGCGTAGCGCGGGATGAACCGGTTCGGGAAGCGCCGCTCCAGCTCGAGTGACAGCGATTTGCGGCGCACGAAGCCGGGATCCAGCACCGTCTCGCGCATCTCGGTGTAGTTCTCGAGCGCCATCAGTGCAATCGCCTCGGTGTTCGGTCGGCGGGTGCGCTCGAATTGCACAAACAGGGATTGCCAGTCGGCGCTTCGGTCGATCATCGATGCCAACGCGGCGCAATCCTCGAAGGCGGCGTTCATTCCCTGGCCATGGAAAGGAACGATGGCGTGGGCCGCATCCCCCAGCAGCAGCAACTGTCCCCCGACGTGCCAGGGTGCCGCGTGCACGGTTGCCAACCGTCCGGCGGGATGCGACTGGAACTCGGATGCCAGAGCGGGAATCAGCGGCACGGCATCCGGAAATTCCTCCAGGAAGAATTCGAGCACGGCCTGGGAGTCAGGTAATGCCGCGAAGCTGCGCGGTCCCTCGCGTGCGAGGAAGAGCGTCGCCGTGAAGCTCAGGTCGGTGTTGGGAAGCGCGATCAGCATGAAGCCGCCGCGCGGCCAGATGTGCAGCGCGTTCGGGTCGAGCGCGGGTCGGCCCTCCACCGGCGGGATGGTCAACTCCTTGTAGTCGTGATCCAGCCAGTCCTCGCGGACACTCAGTAAGCGGTTCGCGACCAGGCTGTTGCGAACCCCCGAGCCCGCTCCGTCCGTGGCAATGGTCGGGGAGAGCTCGACCGAGTACTGCGCGCCGGAGATCTCATTGCGAAACTGGAGCCTGTTGCGCGCCGGATCGGCGGCGAGGCAGGTCTGATTGAACCGGATCGTGACATCCTGGTGGCGCGCGGCCTCTTCAATGAGCACTCTGTTCAGCTCGCCGCGGCCGACCGAGTAGATGACCTCGTCTTCGCGCTGACCGTATGGCTGCAGCGTTGTTGCGCCGGAACGCTCGTGGATCATCCGGCCCCGCATCGGGATCAACAGCGGTCGGACTTTCTCCATGACCCCGGCATGCTCGAGCGCACGGATTCCCCGCGCGGCGAGTGCCAGATTGATCGAGCGGCCGCGCTCCATTCGGGCGCGACGCGGGTCCGGGCGTCGATCCCACAGGCGAATCGCCCCGCAGCCATGTCGCATGAGCGTCACGCCGAGCAGCGCGCCCGCGAGGCCGGCACCGACGATGTTGATCGGTTGATCCGAGTCAGCCCGCAACTTCAGGAGATCTCCTCCAGCGCCTGTGCAAGACGTTGACTGAACGTGAACACGTCCTCGAACCGATTATACAGCGGGACCGGCGCGACCCGGATCACATCCGGCTCGCGCCAGTCGCAAATGACATCCAACTCGGTCAGGCGGTCGAGCACGCGCCGGCCGCGCGGGCCGCCGCCGAGGATACGCAGCGATAACTGACAGCCGCGGGATTCAACCGCGCGCGGCGTGATCAGTTGCACGGCAGACTGCAAGGGCTGCAGCAACTGTTCGAGAAGGCCCGTCAGCGCAATGGATTTGGCGCGCACGCGCTCGAAGCGCGCCGCCTGGAATACATCGAGCGAGGCGATGAGGGGAGCCGCCGACAGTATGGGCGGGTTGCTGATCTGCCAGGCGGCGGCTCCGGACTCCGCAGCGAAGTGCGGCTCCATGCGAAAGCGCGTGGCCGCCTCGTGTCCCCACCAGCCATGCAGGCGGGAAGAGGGGGCGGCACGGATGTTCCGTTCATGTACAAAACAACCGCCGATGGCCCCGGGGCCTGCGTTCAGGTATTTGTAGCTGCACCAGACCGCGAAGTCGGCATCGTGGTCATGCAGTGACAGCGGCATGTTGCCGATGGAGTGCGCCAGGTCGACACCAGCGATCGCGCCGGCTCGATGGGCGGCGCGGATGATCCGCTGCAGGTCGAACGCCTGGCCGGTCCTGAACTGCACGCCCGGCCACAACACCAGGGCGACTTCATCGCCGTGCTGCGCCAAATAGGCCTCGACCCCTTCCGCGCCCGATTCCGCCGCCAACTCGACGAGCGCGGTATCGATCTCTTGCCGGTGCCAGGCGAGTTGTGAAGCAACCGCGTGCCGGTCGGAGGAAAAGGCCCCGGTTTCGATGACGATTTTCACTCGCTTGCCGGCGGGCCGGTAGAAGCTCGCCAGCATCAGATGCAGGTTGACGGTCAGCGAATTCATCGCAATCACTTCTTCCGGCCGGGCGCCCGTCAGGTAAGCCAGGCCGGCGGTCAGATTGCGGTGGTACGGAATCCACGGACGCGTGGCCGCTTCGTGGCCCAGTACGGCCAGGCGCGCCCAGTCATCGAGCTCCTGATCAACCAACCTCCGCGCCGCAAGCGGCATCAGCCCGAGCGAGTGGCCGCACAGATATAACTGTTGCTCGCCCCGCGAGTTGGTCGGTATCGCAAACTGATCGCGGAATGAGCGCAGCTCGTCGGCTTCGTCACGGGCACGGACGGATTCAAGTGTCGGTTTCATATCGGTACAGCAGAGGTCTGCTCGGGACAGCGTCCCCGGCGATGGCCGGCGTCTGTATTTCCAGCAGATAGAGTCCATCCGGCACATCGGGTGGAATGTGGGCGAGCTCGGTGACCGTCGCTCTGGGGCGGGCCGCTCCCGATGTGGCGCGTGGCGCCAGGCCAAAAAATACGCGATGCGCGGTCAGGCGGCCTTCATCCTGCGCACGGTCGATCGAGGGCAGATCGGCGACGAGGTGCTCGATGTTTCGCTCGACGAGAAATTCCGCAGCCTCGCGTGTCAGATAGGCGGCGCCGGTCGTGCGGATCACCGCTGCTCGCGGCTCGTAGTCGCGGGGCCAGTCGCGCGCCAGCGCCGCCCGGGTAACGAGCTTGTCGCCGGCCTGTGGCTCGGGATCGGTACTCTCTTGCGTCGTTTCGGTTGGGTCGACAGTAATCAACACTGCGGGTACGAGGCCTCGGGGAACCACGCGATGGGCATCGTAGCGCTCGGGTGTCAGGTGCCCAACACACTCCGTGTGTGTACCGTTGCAGTGTGGAATCAGAGTCACGACATTGCAGTTGCAACTGGCGCCCGTCGCGACTGCCCCTGAAAAGCCGGGTACCGCGAACGGCTCCGTGGTCGCGGCCGGCGCCCCGAAGTGACGGGGCTGTTTCGCATCGAAGTTGAGCTCGAGCGCAATGTCGATGGGCCGGGACAGATCGACCTCGACGTCGCGATTGTCCAGTCTCACCCGTGCCTTCAACGCTTGCGTTCCAGCACGGTGCCGCAGTTCGAGCAGGTGCGCTTCTGCACGCTCGCGTAGAAGCGCTCGAACAGGCCGGGAAACTGGGTCTCGATGTCCGTGAGCTCGAAGAACTCCTCGTACAACCTGTGGTTGCAGCTCTCGCAATACCACTGGAAGCCATCCAGCTCGCCGCGGCGGCGTTGGCGCTCGACTACGAGCCCGACGGTATTCGCGCCGCGCTGGGGTGAGTGCGGCACGAGGGAAGGCAGCAGGAATATTTCGCCCTCACGGATAGGCACATCGACCGCCCGGCCATCCTGCTGGGTCTTCAGGACCATGTCGCCCTCCAGTTGGTAGAAGAATTCCTCGCCCGGGTCCACGTGGTAATCCTGACGGGCATTGGGCCCGCCCACCACCATGATGACGAAGTCGCCATCTTGAAACACCCGCTTGTTCCCAACCGGCGGGCGCAATGCGGCGCGGTTTTCGTCGATCCAGTGCCGGAAGTTGAATGCTCGAAGCGGTACCATACAGTGTGTCCTGATGCGCTATTGGCGTATTTTACGCGCTCGCGAGAGAGTCTTTATGTCGCCTGATCGCTCGAGTTCAATCAGAGTGCTGCTGCTGGGCAGCCTGGCAACGGTAGCAGCCGGCTGCAGCCACCTGCCTCGCCCGCATTGGCCATGGCACCACCCGCCGGAAGCGGCACCGGAGGTGGTGCACGAGCTGGTGAATGCCGACGGCACCGAGGCGCCGTACCCGCAGTATTGGAAGGGCAATACACTCATCGTCGATCTGCGCCTGGGCGGTTCCCAGGGCCATGCTGTCCTGAAGCCCCGCCAGCACACAGTGTGGCCCGTCCGTATTGCATTTCGAGTCCTGCCGAATCAGTTCGGCGAGCTCGAGGTTCGCGCGGCCCAGCGCGTCGTGCTGCCGATCACGAGCAGCGGCACGAAGCCGGTCGACCTCGAGCTGGCTCCCGGCGTGTTCATCATGAAGTCGCCGCAGATGACGCTCTCGTGGGGCCCGGTCGATCAGTCGTCCGGAACCTGATACCCGCCACAGCCCACGGCAATAGGGGGGCGGTCGCTGTCGAGGTCGATGGCCGTCAGCGAGCCTCCCCAGACGCACCCGGAGTCCAGGCCCACCACGCCGTTTCGCTGCACAAATCCCTGTGCGGACCAGTGGCCGAAGATGATGCGGGTATCGCGGGTTGCCCGGTCCTTCACATCGAACCAGGCCTGATACTGTGAGTGGGCGGGCGGCGGCCTGCCTTTCCATTTCAGATCGACGCGACCGTCCGCGGTGCAGACCCGCAGTCGCGTGAGTACATTGATGGTGAACCGCAGCCGCTCCTCGAGCGTCAGATCGCCGCTCCATTTCTGCGGCTCATCGCCATACATGTGATCGAACAATTTCTTCGGATCCGTGCGCAGTGCCGACTCAACTTCCCGCGCCAGCTGCATCGTCATGTTGACGGTCCACTGCGGCACAACGCCGGCATGAACCATCAATTCATGGTCGTGCAGGTGTGCGAGCGGACGCGAAATCAGCCATTCCAGCAACTCGTCGCGATCCTTCGCCTCGAGAATCTCGTCCAGGGTATCTGCCTTCTTGTTGCGGCGGGCGCCGAAGGCGACCGCCAGAAGATGCAGGTCGTGGTTGCCCAACACCACAACCGCGTTGTCGCCGAGCGAGCGCACGTAACGTAACACCTGGAGAGAGGCCGGTCCGCGATTGACCAGGTCCCCGACAAAATAGATCTGATCGCGCTCCCAGGAAAAACCCAGCTGACCGATGAGCTCCTTCAGCTCCTCGTGACACCCCTGCACATCCCCGATTGCATAACGGGTCACTGCAGAATGCCCGGCATGGCGAGCCGGAATGCCGCGATGGGGGCATCGAACCGCGTTCCCGCATCCGTGACCATCTGGTAGCTGCCCTGCATGGCACCCACGGGGGTCTCGAGGACGGCACCGCTGGAATAGCGGAATCCCTGGCCCGGCTTCAAGTGAGGCTGCTCGCCCACCACGCCGTCGCCGCGAACTTCCTGCACCTTGCCGTTGGCATCGGTGATGACCCAATGGCGCCTCAGGAGCCGCGCCGCGACCGAGCCTTCGTTGCGGATGGTGATGGTGTAGGAAAACACATACCGGCGCTCCTTCGGGTCGGACTGCTCATCGAGATACGCAGTCTCGACTTCGATCCGGATCGATTGGCTGTCCGAATCCATTCAGGAGCGTCCAACACGCACGGCGAGGACGTCACACGGAGCGGCGTGTAGAACCGTGTCCTCGGTGAAATTGACCAGGATGGACAGCCCGTGGCGCTCACGGCTGCCGAGAACGATGAGATCCGTCTGCAGCTCGCGCGCGATGCGGACGATCTCGGATTTCACATTGCCGGCCTCCACCCGGCACGAGCTCTCCGGCACGCCGAGCTGCGCGCCGAGGGCGATCAGGCGCTGCCGGGCCCGATCCAGCAGCTCATCTTCGATCTGTACCGCCGGCATCAGCGTTTCGCCCATGGGCTCCACCGGCACGTACTCGACCACATGCAACAGGTCGATCCGCGCTCCGAGCGCGGTGGCCAGTGCCTGCGCTCGCCGCCCGATGAGGATGCTGTCTTCCCGCAGGTCGACTACGAGGAGGACGCGGCGATAGTCCGTCATAAACTTCAGTTCCTGCTGGGCGCGGCTCGGTCAGACGCTCGCCGCAGATCTTACAATTTTCTGCGCCAGCAGATTGAAGGCCTCGGGCGGAAAAGTCTCCGGGCGGGCGCCGGGATCCAGTCCCGCGGACTCGATCTGTTCCTGGCTCACCAGCTCGCGCAATGCATTACGGATCGTCTTGCGCCGGTGGGCAAAGGCCGCGGCCACGACTGCACCGAAGTGCTCGCTGACGGGAAATGAGGGTTCCGCCCGGACTGTCAGCCGTGCAACCGCCGACCACACGCGCGGCGGCGGCGAGAAGGCACCGGGCCCGACATCGAACAGGTGCTCGATGCTCACCCACGGTGCAAGCATGACAGTCAGGCGCCCGTAATCGTCCTCTCCGGCCTTGGCGGCCATGCGTGCGATGACCTCGCGCTGGAGCATGATGTGAAGGTCCTCGATAGCCGCCCGGTGATCGAGGAGGTGAAAGAGCAGCGGGGTTGAGATGTTGTACGGGAGGTTGCCGACGACGCGCAACTTTCCTCCGGCTGCCAGGGCGGTGAAGTCGAGCTCGAGGGCATCGGTCTCGTGCAGGTGGAAGCGTCCGGCGCCGCCGAGCTGCTCCCGCAACAGCGCGGCGAGGTCGCGATCGATTTCGATGGCATCCAGGCGACCGGTGTGCTTCGCGAGCAGTATTTTTGTGAGGGCACCCCGGCCGGGACCGATCTCCACGATCCGGTCGTCGGGCCGCGGATGAATCGCTGCGGCGATTCTCTCGATCACGGTCGGGTCATGCAGGAAGTGCTGACCGAAGCGCTTGCGGCGTGGAGGGTGCTTCACGCTGCGCGGGTGATGAGCTGGCTCGCCAGCTCGATGGCGGCCATCAGGCTGCGAGGATCGGCCCGGCCGGTTCCGGCCAGGTCCAGCGCGGTTCCATGATCCACGGATGTGCGCAGGACGGGTATGCCCAGTGTGATGTTTACCGTACGCTCGAAGCCGGCGTGCTTGATCACCGGCAGGCCCTGGTCGTGATACATGGTGAGGACAGCATCGCATCGTTCGAGCATCTGGGGTACGAATGCGGTATCGGCCGGGAGTGGACCGGTTGCCTGTATGCCGCGTTCGCGCATCCGGTGGATGGCGGGGGCAATAACATCGAGCTCCTCGCGGCCCAGGTAACCACCTTCGCCGGCGTGGGGATTCAAACCGCAAACGGCGATGCGGGGGGACGGGATGCCCCACCACTTGCGCAGGTCTGCGTCGATGATCGTTGCTGTTTTCACCAGAGAATCGATTGTTAGTGCGGCGCTGACGTCTTTCAGAGGGAGGTGAGTCGTGGCCAATGCCACGCGCATGCCTGGCGCGGCCAACATCATTACCGGCAGTGCGCCGCCCGTGTGTTCCGCCAGATATTCGGTGTGACCGGTGAAGGGAACGCCGCCCTCGTTGATGACGCCCTTGTGGACTGGTGCCGTTACCATGGCGGCAAACTCGCCGCTGAGGGTGCCTTGGATGGCGCGATCCAGCAGATCCAACACGTAGCGCGCATTGCGTTTGTCGAGCTTACCGGGGTGGCTGGCGACTGCCAACGGCGTGTGAAGTACGGTCAGCGTGTTGGGCTCGGGGGCTCCGTGGGCGTTGGCGTCGTAGTCGCGCAGTCTGATGGGCCAGCCGAGCCCGCTCGCCCGCTCGGCCAGCAGGTTGCGATCGGCCAGGCAAACCAGCTCGACAGGCAGCCGCGCGCGTGCCGCGGCGAGGCACAGCTCCGGACCAATGCCGGCGGGCTCGCCAGAAGTCAAAGCAACGCGAGTGACAGATCCCACGGCGCTACGCAGCGACGCGGGCAGCGGGCTCCCAGACGCGGGACGCACCCTGGGGCGGCGTTGGGCCGTGCTTCCGTGTTATCGCGGGCATTGGACGCATCGGCGCTTACAACTTCGTTTCAACATAGGCTTCATCGCGCAGGCGGCGCAGCCACAGCTCCGTCTCTTCGTCGGCCTTGCTGGCGCGAATCGCATCCATCGCCTGGCGGCGCTTCAGCTCGTCCGTGTTGTCAAATTGACGGCGGCCCAGCAGTTGCGCGATGTGCCAACCAAACTGCGTGTGGAAGGGCTCGCTGATCTCGTTGTCCTTCAGCTTGGCCACCGCCGCATCAAACTCGGGCACGAAGCTGCCCGGTCCGGTCCAACCGAGGTCGCCACCCTGGGATGCCGATCCCGGATCCTCGGAGCTGATGGAGGCAATGCCCGCGAAATCCTCACCCTTCAACACCCGCTCGCGGATCGCCTCCAACTTCTGCTTCACGGTGGCATCGTCCGCCAGCTCATTGGTCTTCATCAGAATGTGCCGGACGTGCACCTGGTCAACAATGGCCTTCTGCTCCGAGCCCTTTACTTCATTCAGCTTGATGATGTGATAGCCCGTCGGCGTGCGCAGCGGCTCACTGACTTCACCCGGCTTCAACCTGGTGACCACCTCCGTCAGGAAGGTCGGCAGCTCATTGCCCTTGCGCCAGCCCAATGCACCGCCCTCGAGGGCCGTCTGGGCATTCGAATAGGCCACGGCCAGCTTGGCGAAATCCTCGCCGCCACGCGCCCTTTGGGACACCTCGGCAGCCCGCTTCGCGGCCTGATCGAGCTGCTCGGGCGTCGCCGTCTGGCCCACCGCGATGAGGATGTGGGAGACGTTGTACTGGTTATTCTCGGAAGGCGTATTCGCCTGCTTGGCGAGAAACTGGTCCACCTCTCGGGGCGTGATGCTGATGCGCTGCAGCACATCGCGCTGGCGCAGGAGACCGAGCGTCAGCTCCTTGCGCATCTCCTCGCGATAGGTGGCGTAATCGATTCCCTGCTGCTGCAGCACCTCGGGGAGTTGCGACAGAGGGATGTTATTACGCTGGGCGACCTCGGTCAGGGCACTGTTCAGGGCCTCGTCGGGCACCTTCAGGCCGGCACGATTGGCACGCTGGGCCTGGATCTCCTGCAGGATCAGACGTTCCAGCACTTGCTGGCGCAGAACGTTCTGGGGCGGCAGCTCGAGCTTCTGCTGGCGCAGGCGCTCACCGATCGTGGCGACCTGTTCATCGAGCTCGCTGTTCAGCACGACTCCGTCGTTCACGACGGCGGCGACGCGGTCCAGCAGGACGCCCTTGGTTGCGAGCTCGCGCGTCTGTGCGTAAGCAAGTCCTTGTCCCTGTAGGGAAAGGATCTGCATGGCCACGACGGCCACCAAGGCCAGCACAGGAGCAGGCGCGCTGAAAATCCGCCGCATGAGGTCTTCCTTCATCTCGGCCCGGGTACGGGCTGGGTTGGTCGAATGGGGTTTTCCGTGGGTTCATAGCCCCGGATGGCTGTCGTCAGGAACGTATCGGATGCGGATCCGACACTGGCCAGGCCAGTGAGTTCCAGTTGCAAATACACACCGGTATCCGTCGCGCCGGTGCGGTTGCTGACGAAACTGCGGCCCCCGAGCCGCACTTTCCAGCAGCACGCACGGTACTCGAAGCCGGCGAAGCGCTCCAGCGACTTGTGGTCCTGAACCGAATAAATGGCCCGGACGAACACATTCCAGGCGTCGCTGACCGGCCAGGAGCTGGAAATCTCGCCCTGGGAGATCACCGACCGCTGGTACCGGTAGCCCACGTTGACCACCGACTGCCCGTCGCTCTTGTACTGAATGTTGAGGTCCCCGCGCTCGGTCCGCGAGGTCTCGGGATTCCACTGGACGCCGATATCGCCGCTCCAGTTATCGAAGGCGGTGACCGCGACCTGGGCGACCAGGTCCGAGCGGTTGTCCGTTCGCGGGGTGTCGATCTGTGTCAGCTTCCCGTCCACGAACTGTTCGGGCAGCAGCACCCGTGGATTGGTGATGTAATAGATCTGGCCAATGGTGGCGGTGAGCAGCTGACGTCCGTCCTTGGCATCCAGCAGCCTGCTCGTGAGACCGACACTGACCTGATTTGCATCGCCGACTCGATCCGCGCCGACGTACCGGTTATTCCTGAACAGCTCGACCGGATCCAGGTCGGGCAGGCCGGTGTCGAACATCGGCAGCGCATCCTGATTCCGGTACGGTACGTACAGGTACATCATGCGCGGCTCCAGAGTGACACTGCGCTGATTGTGCGAGCCCATATCGCGCTCAAACACCATGCCTGTATCGAAGCTGGCAATGGGGACGGTGCGCGAAAGAGAGGTTGGCTCGCCGGGTTGGGTGTTGCTGAGCTCGTACTGCGTCGCCCGCCATGCCACACCTGGACGGATGAAATAGCCAGGCTCGCTGAAGTCCAGCGAGGCTTCCGGCATGACATCAAAGCGCCAGCCGTTCACACACGGGTTGGGAGCCCGCAGGCAGACCGGCACGATCTGATTGAATGTCGGGCTATCGGTGTCGGCATCCAGCTCGAGCGCGCTGACCGAGCGCCGGAAGTTGACGATCTCCGATTCAAACCCGTAACGAACCTGCTCCGCCGAACCCCAGCCGAAATCGCCGCTGACGCCCAGTCTGGGTACTCGGGAGTAGGGTCTGTCCGCTTCGTCCAGCGTGTAGTCGGTGACGCGGTAGTGCTGGATCTCGCCGTCGATTTTCCAGTGCTCGTCGCGATACGTGACCTTCGCCTGCTGGTTCAGAAACGCGGTGCTGGTGCCTTCGGGGCCCTGCGCAAAGTCTTCGAAGTAGTGCGTGTCGCTGACGTTCTCGGCATCCACGCTGAACCGGAAGCTCTCCGGCAACTCCATGGCGTTGGTGATCTTCACCCGGCTGCGGCGTGAGTTGAACACGCTGTCATACGGCAGGAAGTTCCAGTTGATGGCGCCTCTGTCGAACGAGCTCAGGTAGCGCGCTTCGCCGCCCAGGTCGATGTTGCGCCGTGAATATTCGATCGGCTCGAAAGTCAGGTCGGCGTTCGGGGCAATGTTCCAGTAGTACGGAACCGAGAGCGAAGCGCCGCTGCGGGAGTTGTTACCGATCGTGGGGTACAGGAAGCCGCTCTTGCGTTCGCTGCTGAGCGGAAATGACACCCACGGCAGATAGAGGATCGGAACTCCCTCGAATTCAACCGTTGCGTCGCGCGCTTCGCCGATCCGAGCACCTGTGTCCAGGGTGACGCTCTTCGCCTCGATCTGCCAGGATTCTTCGGCTTTGGGGCACGTCGTGAAGCGAACGCCTTTCAAATTGAGCACGCCCTGCGGAGTCAGCTTCATGGCGTCCGCTGTGCCGCGCGCGGGTCGCTGCTGAAGCTCGAAGGTGGCGGCCCGAAAGTCGGCGCCCTGATTTGGCGAGTAGTCGCCACCGTTGCCCGTGAGCTTTACGACGGGGTCCTCGTACGCCAGGGAGCTATCGGTCTTGATGGAGTTGTCTTTCGTGCTGTACTCGATCTCTTCGCCCTGGATTACCCGCTCGCCCTGCTTCACGTTGACGTGTCCGCTCAGGGTCAGGTCGCCGTTGGCGGAATAGCCGATGCGGTCGGAGCTCACCTCGATCTTGTCGCGGCCGGCGGGTTTCGGTTGCTGAACGGCCCGATCCGCCGGCACCGGCGACTGGGCGAGCGCCGGCAGGCTCTGGGACGGGCACAGCGAAGGTTCGGCTGCCCAGCCGGCGGCCGGAGTGACGCCCAGTAAGATTATTGTGATGTGAAGTGGGCGCCATCTCAGCATGAGGGGCGGCATTATAATTGGCACGACCCTGCACTGCGGGTCGAAATACAAAACGCACGCATGCCAGAGAACGACGCTCGCCTCGCGCTGGTCCACAACTGGTTGTCCAAGGATCTCGGCATTCGCCCCGAGAGAGTCGAGCCAGCCTCCAGCGATGCCAGCTTCCGTCGCTACTTTCGAGCTGTCCGCAATGACCAGACGTTCATCATCATGGACGCGCCGCCCGGCAAGGAGGACGTGCGTCCGTATGTGAAGGTGACGGGCCTTCTCGAGTCCCTCGGCGTACACGTTCCGCACATTCTGGAGTCAGACATCGCCAATGGCCTGCTGCTCCTCGAGGACCTGGGCGTTACTCAGTACCTGCAGCGGCTCAAGGGGGGTGACGATCCGGACCGGCTCTACGGCGATGCGCTCTATACCCTCGCGGAGATTCAAACGCGCGGCGGCGAAGCGGCCCGGCAGCTTGCACCCTATGACCGAGAAGTACTTGCGCGTGAGATGGCGTTGATGCCGGAGTGGTTTACGCAACGGCATTTAGGATTGGCCCTCGACGATGCGGAGAACCAGATTGTCGCCGACGCCTTCGAGTTCCTGATCGGTGAAGCGCTCATGCAGCCGACGGTGTTCGTGCATCGGGACTTCCACTCGCGCAACCTGATGGTCACCACGGAACGCAATCCGGGCGTGATCGATTTCCAGGATGCCCTGTGTGGCCCGATCGGGTACGACCTCGTATCGGTGCTCAAGGATTGCTACATCGGCTGGCCACGGGAGCGGGTGGAGCAATGGGTGATCGGCTATCGCAACCTGATCCGCTCCCAGGGCGGCCCGGGTGGCCGCGACAGCGCCGAATTCATTCGCTGGTTCGATCTCATCGGACTGCAGCGCCACCTGAAGGTGCTCGGGATTTTCGCGCGCCTGTGGTATCGCGACGGCAAGCCCGGCTACCTGCGTGATCTTCCCCTGACTCTCGAGTATGTGCGCGACACCGCGGGGCGCTATCCGGAGCTCGAGAGTTTTGCCCAACTGGTTGTGCGGCGTTTCGTCCCTGAGCTGCCGAAGGCTCACGCACGTGCAATGTCCGGTGGCGCGGGAACCACGGTCGCGGCCTGACTCATGAAAGCTATCGTTCTCGCCGCCGGGCGAGGTGAACGTCTGCGGCCCATCACGGACAGGATTCCCAAGCCGCTGGTCAGCGTTGCCGGCAAGCCGTTGATTGTTTATCACCTGGAAGCACTGGCGCGGGCGGGCATCCACGACGTTGTGGTCAATCTCTCCTGGTTGCCCGACAAGCTGCGTGAGGCGTTGCGCGACGGCAGCGATTACGGTGTGCACATCACCTATTCGGATGAAGGGCCGGTGGCTCTCGAAACGGGTGGCGGGATTTTCAACGCCATTGAACATCTCGGGCCGGGCCCTTTCCTCGTCGTGAATGGGGATACGTTCACTGACATCGATTTCGCCGCGTTGCGCTCTGGTGCGGATGCCGACACACGAGCCGGCGCACTGGCACGCCTGGTGTTCGTTCCCAATCCAACACAACATCCGCGCGGAGATTTCGGTCTCGACGGCGATCGGGCGGTGGAGCGGGAGACGGATCGCTTCACTTATTCCGGCATCGGCGTGTACCGGCCGGAGTTTTTCGAAGGGTGTGTGCCTGGGAAATTCCCGTTGCTGCCGCTGTTCAAGCGCGCGATCGCCGCCCGCCGTCTGTTCGGCCAGCTGCACAGGGGCGAATGGAACGATGTGGGGACACCTCAGCGCCTGGCCGAGCTGGATGAGCGGGTAGGGGCTTCGCAGCGCTAGACGAGTACAATGAGCGGATGCCGAACCTGAAGGACATCCCGGTCGTGGCGGAGGCTTCCCGGCCCCGCAGTGGTGAAAAATATGTGACTCCTCAAGGCTTTACGGCTATTCGCGATGGCGTGAAGACGGCTGGGGGTAACGTGGTTCATGCGGCTGCCGCCGCGCGGCCCACAGACATCACTCCGCGCAAACCGTCCTGGCTGCGCGCCAAAGCCCCTACCGGATCCGGTTTCCAGGGAATCAAGGCACTTGTGAAGGAGCACCGTCTTGCGACGGTCTGCGAGGAAGCCAAGTGCCCCAATATCGGTGAGTGCTGGAATGCCGGCACTGCCACGATCATGCTGATGGGCGCCGTGTGCACGCGAGCCTGCCGCTTTTGCTCGGTGGATACGGGCAATCCTCACGGCTGGCTCGACGCTGAGGAGCCTGAGAATGCAGCCCGCACTGTCGAGCTGATGAAGCTGAAGTACGTCGTGTTGACTTCAGTGAATCGCGACGACCTTTCTGACGGTGGTGCCGCTCACTACGCAGCCTGCATACGTGCCATAAAGGCGCGCAATCCCGCGACTGCGGTTGAAGCGCTGACTCCCGATTTCGAAGGCGTGCTCGCCGACGTTGAGACGGTCGTTGATTCCGGATTGGAAGTGTTTGCACAGAACATTGAGACTGTGCGGCGTTTGACGCATCCGGTGCGCGATCCACGCGCGGGCTACGACCAGACGATGAGAGTGTTGGAGCATGCCAAGCGGCACAATCCCAAGGTCCTGACCAAGAGCAGCTTGATGCTGGGTTTGGGCGAGAGCGAGGAGGAGATTGCGCAGACGCTCGATGATCTGAGGGCGGTTGGCGTTGATATCGTTACATTGGGGCAGTACCTGCGCCCGACGATAAATCATTTGGCGATCCAGCGATTCGTGACGCCTGCTGAGTTCGATCAGTATCGCGAGTGGGCGCTGGAGCGTGGTTTTCTGGAGTGCGTGTCGGGGCCGTTGGTGCGGTCGAGCTACCGCGCCGAGCAGGCGCTCAACCGGAACAACGCTGGGTTGGACAACCGAGTGTTGGCCGCCGGCGCAGGGGCGCTTGCGGCGGAAGCTGCGGTCACCAAGTGAACGCCGCCGTCGCGAATGCAATGTCGCCGCCGCCGGGCGATGCCGCGCCCGGTGTGACTGCGGACAACACGCCGGCTGCCGTTGATGCTATCGCGCCACGTCCGATCATTCGGAGACTGGGGCTCGTTGAGTACGAGCCTACCTGGCGCGCAATGCAGCTCTTTACTAACGAGCGCGACGCATCTACCCCTGATGAGATCTGGTTCCTGGAACATCCTCCGGTGTTTACGCTGGGAATGAATGCCAGCCCGACTCACCTGCTGGCGCCTGGTGACATCCCGGTGGTTCAGATTGACCGCGGTGGGCAGGTGACTTACCACGGTCCTGGACAACTGGTCGTCTATCCCCTCGTCGACCTGCGGCGGGCGAAGTTAGGTGTGCGCGATATCGTCACTGCGCTTGAAAAGTGCGTTATTCAACTCGCGACTGAATACGGCATCAGTGCGGAGGCGCGTAAAGAAGCTCCGGGCATCTACGTAGCGGACAGGAAGCTCGGCAGCGTCGGAATCCGTGTGCGCCGCCACTCCAGCTACCATGGCTTGGCCGTCAACGTGAATCTCGACCTCGAGCCTTTCCAGCGGATCAACCCATGCGGCTATCAAGGTCTGCGGATGACTCAGCTCTCCGAGCTCGGTGGGCCTGGCACGGTCGCCGAGGCCGCGGACGCGCTCGAGCCGCACTTGATGCGTGCGCTCGGTTTATAACCATTCTGTAACCGCCCCCAGACTGACAAACGCACCCGCCGCCCCTTAGGATTTATTCGCAAGAACAAATCCGGAGAAGGCTGATGAAGTCCAAACACTGGCTGCCGCGTCTGGCAGTCATGGCTGCGTTCGCTCTAGTGACAGCGACGCTCTTAGGCGTGCCCCGCGCAAATGCTGCAGAGGTCACGCTGCTCAACGTTTCTTACGATCCGACACGCGAGCTGTACGTCGACTACAACGCCGCGTTCGCGAAGTACTGGAAAGCAAAGACGGGACAGGACGTCAAGATCAATCAATCGCACGGCGGCTCCGGCAAACAGGCCCGGTCGGTGATCGACGGCCTGCAGGCGGATGTGGTGACGCTGGCTCTCGCGGCTGACATCGATGCCATTGCGACGGAAGGCAAGCTGTTGCCGGTCAACTGGGCCAGCCGGTTTCCGGATAACAGCTCGCCGTACACGTCCACCATCGTGTTCCTCGTTCGCAAGGGCAATCCGAAGGGCATCAAGGACTGGCCGGATATAACGAAGGAGATGTGTATAAGAGACAGGTCCACCATCGTGTTCCTCGTTCGCAAGGGCAACCCCAAGGCAATCAAGGACTGGAGCGACCTGATCAAGCCGGGCATCCAAGTGATCACCCCGAACCCCAAAACCTCCGGCGGCGCGCGTTGGAATTACCTGGCGGCCTGGGGCTGGGCCCTGAAGCAGCCTGGCGGCAGCGATGCGACGGCCAAGGAGTTTATTCGCAAGCTGTACAAGAACGTCCCCGTGTTGGATACCGGAGCGCGCGGATCGACCACGACCTTCGTGCAGCGCGGTCTCGGCGACGTCTTGATTGCGTGGGAGAACGAAGCGCTGTTGGCGGTCAAGGAGCTGGGTGGCGACAAGCTGCAGATCGTTGTGCCGACGGTCAGCGTGCTGGCGGAGCCGCCGGTTGCTGTCGTCGACAAGGTGGTGTTGAAGCGCGGCACGCGCGAGGTGGCGCAGGCCTATCTGCAGTACCTGTACAGCAAGGAAGGTCAGGAGATCGTGGCGAAGCAGTACTATCGGCCGCGGGACAAAGAAGTGGCGGCCAAATACGCCGCGACCTTTCCGAAGTTGAACCTGGTGACGATCGCCGACTTTGGCGGTTGGTCCAAGGCACAGCCCACCCACTTCGGTGATGGGGGTGTTTTCGACCAGATCTATACGCCGGCGCCCTAGTTTATTGGCGCGGCACGGGCCGCGCGAAGGTGGCCAGCGCTCAGGCGCTGGCCACCGCGGGCATTCTTCCAATGGGTGCGGAGAGGTAACTCGCCAATCTCTCGGCGTAGCCGCGCAGCTCCTGCACAGCGGTTGTTTCCCAGTGATCCGCACGGAGCATCGGACCCACGTAGAACAGGTTCGGCGAGATGCCACCCTCGGCATTGACCAGCGCGCCATAGGTGCCTGTCCGGAGGCCGAGGTTCAGTGAGTCCGGAACGATCAGCCCCTGTGCCAGCAGCGAGCGAATCAAGGGATCGCGCGAACGGCGAATATGGTAGTCCGGACCGGTACAGTTGATTACGCGGTCAACCCACATCGTCTGAAGCTCGTCGCTACCGCGCGCGCGCCAGGTAACACGCACCCTGGAGTCTTCCAACTGGAAATCCATCACCCGGCCGGCATGGATGTGCAGCTTCTCATGGCGTCGCAGGTGGTTCATGCGTGCCAGGGTTTGGCTGGGCACGCGGTGGCGGTGAATGTCCCAATAGGTTCGTACGTGTCGCAATAGACGTCGCTTTTCACGTGCGGGCAGCCGCTGCCACACCTGTGGGGCGAGGTTCCGAATTAGAGTAACAGTCTCGCGCCAGTCGCCACCGCGGCGCTCCGTATCGTCCGCCAACTCACGAACACTGCGGACTAGTGTACGTGCCGAGAACGAGGCGGCCCGCAGTACCGATGCGCCGTCAGCTTTGCAGGTGTTTGTTGAAAACTGAGTTTGCGACGGCGGCGTCAGTCCGTGTCGCGACAACGCGTGAACGGTGATTTGATCGTTTGTGTCTGATGCCGCCGCCAACGCTACATCGGCCATCGTCAGACCGGTGCCGACCATGAGAAGGGATTCGCCGGGCGTGAAGGTCAAAGTGCCTGCCCAAGGGTTGGACATGTAATGCTCACCGAGCTCGTCCGTGCCGGGGAGATCGGCGGGGCTCGGGTTGCCCAGGGCCAATACCACATCGTCGGCCTCGATCCGCCGGCCGTCCGCGAGCTCGACGCGATAACCAGCCGGCTGCGCGGGCTCGATCCCGCAAACATCGCCTCGGATACGTTGCAATTCCACATGCGCCGCCGCCGATCCTTCGGCGTCCAGCAACGTCGCTTCGAGATATCGCCCGTAGAGCTCACGCGGGAGAAAGTCTTCGGCCGTTGCCTCCGGGACCTCATTGCGGGCGAAGTTGAGAAACTCGAGCGGTGAGTTTGGATTGGCCGACATGCGGCCGGCCGGCACATTGAGCGGATAGGGATAGCCGCGATCCGCGTACGCCGCGCCGCGGGCCATCTGCTCCGCGCGCTCGATCAGCACAACCCGCGTCTTGGACCCATGCTGAGCTTTCAGCAGATGGGCTGCCACCAGGGTGCCGCTGAAGCCGGCCCCAACGATGACAATGGAACGTTGCGCTGACATGGCTCGATCCTCAATAAAACCGGTTATGAGCTTATCCGGTTTTGGATATCAAGCCAGTAGCGCTCCGGTAACAATCGCGGCCCGAAATGTTACCGGGGTCCGATGTCCAGCGCTGTCAGTCCACCACCAACTTGTAACCCGCCCCCGAGGCGGTCTGCAGAAGCTGCGGCGTGGCGGGGTCGACCTCGATTTTCTGCCGCAAGCGGTGCACCAATTGCTTCAACAACTGGCGATCGGCCGAGTTGCGATGCCCCCAGACTTGGACCAGCAGCCGGTCAGTACTGACCGTATGTCCCGCGTTGGCCAGAAGCATTTGCAGCAACCGCAGCTCGAGCTTCGTCAAGCGCACCGGCTCCGATGACCCGATCTGAACGGTGTGCTCATCAATGTCCAGAGCCACTCGGCCGGCAGCGAGTGGCGCGGCGTTTTCCATGCCGGCTCGCCTCAGGAGCGCCTTGATGCGCGCCAGCAGCGTTCGCGGGCTAAAGGGTTTGGTGAGGTAATCGTCGGCGCCCAGTTCCAAAGCACGGACCAGATCTTCCTCCTCGCCTCGCACGGTGAGCATGATGACCGGCACCCGGGACCGTTTGCGGATGGCTTCGCACACCTGAAAGCCGCTGGCACCCGGCATGTTGATATCAAGAACCACGAGGTCCGGCGTTTCCGCTTCGAACATGCGCAGCGCGGCAGGGCCGTCGGGCGCCTTCACGACCAGGTAGCCGGCCTGCGTCAGCGTGAAGCCGATCAATTCCCGCAGGTCGCGATCGTCGTCCGCGACGAGCATCTTCATTCCGACAACTCCCGTTGCAAGGAAAGGGTAAAACGAGTCCGGGCTTCCGCGGTCCGGACGAGGGCGATGGTACCTGCATGGCGGTCAATGATGGATTTTACAATCCACAGTCCGAGACCCAGTCCGCCTGGCTCGGGCTCTTCCTCGGATCCACGCTGGAAGCGGGCAAAAATCGTATCTGTTTCCGCGGCGGCGGGACCGGGGCCTTCGTCCTCCACCCAACATTCTACGTGAGTATCGGTCGACTGCGCCCCGATACGAACGACGCTGCCTTCGGGCGCGAATTTATTCGCGTTCGCGAGAAGGTTGACGAAAACCTGCGTCAGCCGGGGCTTGTCCCCTGTGATGAGCGGAAGGTCATCCGGCAGCGTCACTTCCAGTGTTTGCCGGCGCGTCGTCAGCAGCGAGTTGACCAGAGCCTGAGCATCCTCGACGACTTCCAGCAACTCCACACTTTGGTGCCGGATGCTGAGCTGACCGGATTCGATCCGCACGCTTTCCAGCAGATTGTCGATCAGCCGGGTCAGTCGCAACGTCCCGCGCTCCAGCGACTGCGCCAATTCGTGCAGTTGTTCGGGCTGCAGCGTCGTCAGCCCCTCCATCAACAACTCGATCGAGGCCAACTGTGCTGCCAGCGGAGTCCGGAACTCGTGCGAGATGTTCGCCAGAACCGAATCGCGCGCGCGCCGCACAGCTTCGAGCTCGGTCTCGTCGCGAATCACCTGCACTTGAAGTCCGTCCACCATGGGGGCACTCGTGATCACGGTGGTGCGAGCCTCGGCGTCCGATACTCGAAGGTGTTCGATAGCCGTAGCGCTGCGTTCAATCCGCGCCTGGAGGATTGGACAGCGAAAGTCGCAGGGGCGACGACCGCCTTCCAGACGTGGTTTGAGGACGTCGCCGCAAAATTGGCCTACCGCCTCCTCGGTCGTTACGTTCAGCAGGCGAGCTGCTTGCGGATTGAGGTAGCGAATGATGCGAGCCTTGTCGACGGCGTAGACCCCTTCAATGACGCCACTGAGCACGGCCTGCGCCTCTGCCTCCCGTCGCCTCAGTGTCCCAGTTAAGTCAACGAGATTGCGCCGCATGTCTTCCATCGTGCGCGCCAGCGTTCCAACTTCGGCGGCACCCCCGGGGGGAATGGAAGTGGAGAAATCGCCCTGGCCCAGGCGGATCGCAGCGTCGGTAAGTGCCTTCACGGGACCGGCAACAATCTCGGTCAGCAGTAAGCCGCCGACGACGGCCAACGCAGCCAGGATGACTGCCGTCAGCAGTAATTTCTGGATCAGGCGTCCGGCGAAGGTATCGATCGCATTGGTCGGTAGGTGGGCTTCCAGGAGTGCGATTGCCTCGCCGGTGGATGCGAATACAGGGACGCTGGCTGCGTACAAATCCTTTGCGTTGATGCGTTGTACGGCCGAGCGTCCGTCCGCCAGGCTGGCGGAGTACAGTGGCGTAAAAGCATTCACCGGGTCGTTGGTGAATGAGCGGTAATCGATGAGCTTGATCTCGAGGCCCACGCGCTGACTCAACAGCTTCTCGAGTCGATCGTTGAACAGTCGAGCGACGAAGAGCCGGTTTCCTTCGCCGCTGCCTACGGTGGCATAAGCTCCCATTACCGGCGTGCGAATGTTGGCGGGCAACGCAAGAAACGATGCGCCCTGTTCGGAACTGGAAGTCACAATGCCGTTCCAGTCGAGGTCGGGGCCACTCTGTGCGATGAGTTGGCTGCCCGAGAACACAGCGCATGCGTCGACTCCCGCCGTTTCGCACAGACGGCGTAGTAACGGTGCTATGGCATCCGTGCGTCCTTCTGCCAGCAACCTCACGAGTGTTGGGCGGTCCGCGATGGAGCGGGCGGATGTGAGAGTGTCTTCAGCGCTTCTTCGCAGGTCCTCGCGCGCCATTGCACCTGCTAATTGAACGCGGGATTTTCCCTGATCATCGCCGAGGTCATGGAGCATCCGGATCGCGGAATAGGAAATTCCACCGCCGACGAGGAGCACGATCGCGACGTGGATGGCCACCATCCACCATCCCAGACTCGTCTTGGCAGGGTCGGGCCGAAGCTTGGCCCAGATTTCTCGGATGCGTTCCAGCATCGAGTCGATCATCGCCGTCGGTAGCCCGTTCGCTCCACCAGCGTTTTCACCACGAGCGTCACGACCGCAAGCAGAGTCAATAGTGACGCAACGGCAAATGCGCCGACGAAGTTGTACTCGTTGTACAAAATCTCGATGTGCAACGGCATGGTGTTCGTCAGGCCCCGGACGTGGCCTGAGACCACTGAGACTGCGCCAAATTCGCCCATGGCCCGAGCGTTGCACAGAATCACCCCATAAACGAGGCCCCAGCGTACCTTGGGGAGGGTCACGCGAAAGAATGTGATCCAACCTCCGGCGCCCAGCGTCAGTGCGGCTTCTTCCTCATCGTTGCCCAATTGCTGCATCAGGGGAATCAGCTCGCGAGCGACGTAGGGGAACGTCACGAACATGGTCGCCAAGACGATTCCCGGCACCGCGAAAATGATGCTGATGTCATGCTCCTGCAGCCATGCGCCGAACCAGCCTCGCAGCCCGAACAGCAGCACGTAGATCAGCCCGGAGATGACGGGCGAGACCGCCAGAGGCAGATCGATGAGGGTGATCAGAAAGCTTTTGCCGCGGAACTCGAATTTGGCGATGGCCCAGGAGGCGGCCAGTCCGAACAGGGTGTTGAGTGGAACGACGATCAGGGCAATGGTCAGTGTCAGCCGGATGGCGGCGGCCGTGTCCGGATCAGTGAAGCTCGCGACGTAGGCACGCCATCCCTTTTCCCACGCCATGACGAAGACCGTCGCGAGCGGGGCAAACAACAGCCCGGCGAGAAAGAGTAGCGATACACCGATGAAGATCCAGCGCACGATGTGGCTGACGATCGTGTCGCCGCCTGGCCGCGACCCGATGTCTTCATGCGCCGTGCCGGGAATGCCCGCCATCAACGGATTCTCGAGATGAGCCGTTTACGTCCCCAGCCCTGCAGCAGGTTGATCGTCAGCAGGAAGGCGAAGGAGATGACCAGCATGACAAACCCGAGCGCGGCCGCGCCTTTATAATCGAACTCCTCCAGGCGGATGACGATCAGAAGCGGCGTGATCTCGGTCTTCAGCGGCAGGTTGCCCGCTATGAAGATGACGGAGCCGTATTCGCCGACGGCGCGGGCGAAGGCGAGCGTGAAGCCGGTGAGCAACGCGGGGAGGACGGTGGGCAGAATGATCCGCCTGAAAACATAGAAACGGCTCGCGCCCAGGGTTTCGGCCGCATCCTCGAGATCGCGCTGCACCTCCAGCAGGGCCGGTTGCACCGAGCGAACGGCGAACGGCATCCCGATCAGTGTGAGCGCCACTGTCACGCCCACCCACGTGTAGGCCACCTTGATTCCCAGCGGCTGCAGGTATTGACCGATCCAGCCGTTCTCCGCGAAGACAGTGGTCAAAGCGATGCCCGATACGGCTGTGGGAAGGGCGAACGGCATGTCGATGAGCGCGTCGATGGCTTTCCGGCCGGGGAATTCGTAGCGCACCAACGTCCAGGCGATGATGAAGCCGAAGACCAGGTTGATGGATGCAGCGAGAAATGATGCGCCGAAGGAGAGCTTGTAAGAGCCGAGCGCGCGCGCGCTGAAGACGACTTTCACAAAATCATGCCAGGTGATCGAAGCCGTCATCAGCACGAGGGCCGCCAGCGGGATCAGCACGATGGTGGTCAGGAAAAAGGTGGTGAAGCCGAAGGTCAGACCAAACCCCGGTAACACGCTGGGTTGTTTAAGGGTGGTGGCCAAGGATGCTCCCCCGGTTGACTCGTCCCCAGGCGCGGACGGTAAAGCTCGGCGCTGGCTGCTCGGGTTGCCGCCTCATGCGGAAGGCCCCTCGTGCTCGCGATGGACGATCAACACGGGCCAGCGGGCATCGGCGAAAAGGGAGCCGAAGCGCTCGGCCAGGTCCTTGTTGCCGCGGACGCCCAAGATGAGCATTTGTCCGGGTAGCTCTCCCAGCTGGCGTGCTAACTCGTTGGACACATCTCCGAAGCGCAATTCGGTGCGCATTTCCAGACCGTGAACGGCTTGCGCCTCTGAGCGTGCGTCGAGGAGCGCCCGCATACCATGCGGCCGTTGGGCAGCGGGGGTTTGCGCCGGCAGGATGCCGATGTAAATGGCCTCCGCAGAGACGTGTCGCAGGATGCTCGCAGAGACGGCAAGGGTCGCGCGACGAACCGACTCATCCGCCCAGTGAATCAATACGCGCTGCGGCGCGCCGGCGTTCTGCGGCAGGACCAGAATCTCCTCTGCGCCGCGCTGGAGCAGCCACTGCGCCTGGTAGGCAGCGTCCGAATGCGCGGCGATCACGGTGGTGCCGCTGAAGACCGAGGCTGTTTCGCAGGGTGCGTTAGGCATTCCCAACTTGGGCTCTATTCGCAAGGACACGCGCGTCTTCATGCGCACGGCAAGCTCGGTCAGAACCGGCTGTTGTAAGAGCGCTTCCGCGAGGTTCTCGCTGGTGGCGCACGCCGTAAAACTCGACAAGGGCGTCGGCAGAATATGGACGCGCCGCACGCCAATCGCCACGTCCCGCCCTGTTTCGATCTGGAACGCACGCTGCTCGTGTTGAGTACGCGTGACTTCGAGCAACGCAGGGCCGCCTCCATTGCTGTTGGAAACTGGCGGAGCATCCGGACCCTCGTCGATGCGAATGCGCATCCGCTCCAACGCGCCGGTGAAGACGAGCTCTTCCACCGTCCCGTGGGTCAGGTAGTTCGATGTGATGCCGTCGCGGGTTTCCGCGATCTCCACTTCTTCTGGCCGGACCACAGCAACGACTTCGTGCTCGCGTGAGCCGTGCAGAGGGCCTGGAGCCGGGGCGCTGACGGGTGTCTTACCGAAGCGGATACCGTCCCTGGTTTGTCGCGCCAGTATCAGGTTGGCGGCGCCCAGGAAGGTCGCGACGAAGCGGGTTGCTGGGCTCGCATATAGCTCCTGCGGCTTGCCGACCTCCAGCAGGCGTCCGAGGTTCATCACACCGATGCGGTCCGCGAGTGCGAACGCTTCTTCTTGATCATGAGTCACGAGGACAGTTGAGATTTTGAGCTCGCGCTGAACCTGACGAATCGTGCGTCTGAGCTCTTCGCGGATCTTCGCGTCCAGGGCACCGAACGGTTCGTCCAGAAGCAGGACTTCAGGTTTATGCGCGAGCGCGCGTGCAACGGCAACGCGCTGCTGCTGACCGCCCGAGAGCTGGGCGGGCATGCGCTCGTCCATGCCCTCGAGCGCGACCAGACGAAGCAGTTCCTGCCGGCGCTGGCGGCGGTCGGCGGCTCTCACTCTGCGCACACGTAGAGCGAATTCGATATTGTCGGCCACGGTCATGTGGCGGAACAGCGCGTAGTTCTGAAATACCAGTCCGACACCTCGCTCCTTGGCGGACAGGTGAGTGACATCCCGGCCATGGAGCGAAATGCGGCCGTGATCCACGCCGGACAGGCCGGCGATCGCCCTCAGGAGAGTGCTTTTGCCACTGCCGCTGGGACCCAGGAGCACAAAGAACTCGCCGTCCCCGATGTCCAGCGAAACGTCATTGACGACGGGCGAGCCCTGATAGCGCTTGGTGACCTGGTCCAGAGTGATGGACATGTTCTTGGAATTGTCGAACCCAAAAAGATGGCCATGCTAGCAAGAACAGCGGTTATAAACCGGTGACAGCGGTTAATTGTCGCGGCATTGGCCGCGCGGAGCCCGGTCGGCCACCGGCAAAAAGCGCAGTCTTTGCCGGCTGCGAACGAGCAGCTGCGCCAGTTAGAGGATCGTCAGGACGCCTTCGGTGGCCTTGAGGTCGTTGACCAGCGCGATGACTTGCTCGCTGCTTTCGGCCACGATCGTGTAAGAGATCGACAGGAAATTGCTGTTTTCGCTCAGGCGCTCGGTCACTCGATCGGCGTCGAGCTTGGGCGCGTGCCGGAGCATCACGGCGTGAACGCGGGCGCGAAATTCATCGGACGGACGTCCGACTACCTTTATAGGGTAGTCGGTGGGGTACTGGAGCAGCGGCTGCTGCGGTGGGGTCTGATGATCTACCACGGCGTTCCCATCAAGCTTTGTTTGTAGCGCTGCCACGCTTCATGAACACGGCGCCACACCGGACCCGGTCTCCCGCTTCCCACGGGTTTGCCATCGAGGAGGGTAACAGCCTGAACCTCGCGCGTGGACGAGGTGATCCAGACTTCGTCCGCGAAGCGGAGCTGTTGCTCACTCACCGGGGCGGATCGGATCGGCACACCGGCACTCGCAGCGACTTCTTCCATCGCGCTGCGCGTGGTACCCGGGAGAATCGAGCGCGTTTGTGGCGGACTGATGATCTCGCCCTTGACCACAATGTGGACTGCGGATGCGGAGGCCTCACGCAGTTGACCCTCCTTCAACAGGATGGTCTCGGCGGCGCCCAGCTGGGTTGATTGTTGGCGCAGCAGAACATTAGCAAGCAGGGACACGGACTTGATCTCGCAATAGGCCCAGCGCGTGTCCTCTGTCGTGACACACGCAACTCCGTTCTCCAGAGTTGCCGCGGTTATCGGGGGCAGCGGTGCACAGAATGCGAATACCGTGCGGGGGATCTTCGGCAGCGGCGCGTGATTGCGGCCGAACTCCGCGCCGCGGGTCACTTGCCAGTACACGTACTGGTCGCCACTCCCGTTGCGGGTTATGAGGGTTGAGATGATTTCACGCCACTCGCCGCGAGTGTGCGGGTCTTCCATCTGGATGCCGGCGAGGCTGCGCGTCAGCCGCTCGGCATGCGCCTCGAAGCGGAAGGGCCTGCCCGCGTACACGGGCATGACCTCGTACACCCCGTCGCTATAGAGAAAACCGCGGTCGAGCGGAGAGATGCGTGCCTCTCGCAGAGGCACGTACTCGCCGTTGAGATAACTGATCGGTAGTGGGTCGGCCATTGCGGACTGCGCGTCCCCGACCTAATTGAACCACAATCTCACGCTGTCCGCGGCACGGGTCCACAGGCCCGCTTCGGGCACAGGCTTGCCGGGAGTGAGGGCAATACGCTGCACGACCTCGCCGTTCTGATCGGTGAGCGTGAGCTCGCCGATGGCCTCGTTCGGGGCCAGGGGGGCGATAACAGGCTCCTTGAGAAGCCGGGGTGTGCTCTTGATATTGGCGAGCTGTCCGCGTCCAACAGTGAGGACGATGTTACGGGGCGCGACGAGCTGGACCTCGCCCTCGGCGGACTTGTACACACGAGCCTTGAGCAGAGGCGTGCCGGCCTTCATCACCTGTCCGGTCTCATAGAAGGTGTAGCCATAGTTGAGCAATGCCGAGCTGGCATCCTCCCGGCCCTTGATGCTCGAGGAACCCATCACGACAGAGACCAGGCGCATGTCATTGCGCTTCGCGGACGTGACGAGACAAAACCCCGCGCTGTCCGTGTGGCCGGTCTTCATGCCATCGACAGTTGGGTCGCGCAGCAACAGGCCGTTGCGGTTCTGCTGCTTGATGTTGTTCCACGTGAACTCGCGGATGCTGTACCACGGGTAGTACTCGGGAAACTCGCTGATCAGGGCATTCGCCAGGACCGCCATGTCGCGCGCCGTGGTGTAGTGGTTCGGGTCCGGCAGGCCGTCGGCGTTCACGAAGTGGGTGGACTTCATGCCGAGCCGCTTGGCGTACTCGTTCATGAGCTCCGCGAAGGCGGGCTCGGTACCGCCGATCTTCTCGGCCAGCGCGATGGTCGCATCGTTGCCGGACTGGACGATCATGCCTTTGATCAGGATTTCCGCGGGGATGGTGCTGCCTACCTGAACGAACGTGCGCGAGCCTTCGGAACGCCAGGCATGCTCGCTGATGGTGACCGGATCGGTGAGCTTCAGGCGGTTTTCACGCAGTGCCTTGAACACCGCATAGGACGTCATCAGCTTCGTGAGACTCGCCGGCTCTTCGCGCTCGTCCGCCTTGTCTTCGGCGAGCACGCGCCCGCTGAAATGATCCACGAGGATGTAGGCCCTGGCGTTGACATCCGGTGCCTTTGGAATAATGGGTACCGCAGCGCGGCTCGAGCCGCTGAAGGAGATAACAAGAAGGGCGGTCGAAGCTGCGGCAAGAAACAAACGCACGGGAGGTCCTCGAGTTGAAATGGTGATTCTAGCGTGAACGTGGGGCCAACGCCTGCCCCGCCAGGGCCGCGATCACTGCGACCAGTTCGGCCGGATCGACGGGTTTGCTGACGTGTTTCTGATATCCCGCCGACAGTGCACGCTTGCGGTCTTCCGCACGTGCGAGAGCAGTCAACGCGACGGCGGGTACACGGCCGGCATCCCCGGGCAGCGCGCGCATCTGCCTGATCAGATCGTAACCATCCTGTTCGGGCATTCCGATGTCGCTGACCAGCACGCTGGGTGGGTTATTTTCCCCGACTGAGGCCATCGCTTCCGCGGCGGAACTCACAGTCATGACCTGTGCTCCACGCTCCTCCAGTACCCGACGCGCAAGCGTTCGCGCATCGTCCTCATCATCCACGACCAGGATGCGCAGTCCCGACAGCTCGGGGGTGCCCTGGATTTCCGGTTCGGGCGCGCTTTCCGGCACCTCCTCCATGAGCGCGGGAATGGGCAAGCGGACAATGAACGTGGCTCCCTGACCCTCCCCAGGGCTTTCGACGTCAACGGTTCCACCGTGCAACTCGACCAGACTCTTGACGATGGCCAGCCCCAAGCCGAGCCCGCCATGCCTGCGTGTGGTGGAAGCGTCGGCTTGACGGAAGCGGTCGAATACAAACGGGAGGAACTCCGGCTTGATGCCCAGGCCGGTATCCGAAATGGATAGCTCGAGCTGGCCTCGGTGCTCGCGAAGAGTGACGTCCACCTGACCCGCCCGCGGCGTGAACTTGATGGCATTGGTGAGCAGATTCCAGGCGACTTGTTGGAGCCGCGCCGGGTCCGCGCTGACGCAGCTGCATCGAGCTACGTTCAGGTTCAACACTATGCCCTTGGCGGCGGCGGCGGGACGCACTGCAGCAACGGCCGCCTCGACGAGCTCCGCGACGTCGGTCTTCTCCAGCTCGAAAAGGAGCTTCCCCGAGATGATGCGACTCATGTCGAGGAGCTCCTCGATCATTTGGGCCTGCAACTTTGCGTTGCGCTCAATGACCTCGACGCCCTGGGTGATGGTCTCGCTGCGCCGGTCGGCGCGCAGAATGCTGGCCCAACCGACGATTGCGTTCAGTGGTGTGCGCAGTTCATGGCTGAGCGTAGCGACGAATTCGTCTTTCAGCCGCGTTGCGCGCTCGGCTTCCGAGCGTGCGGCGCGCTCACTCACCAGCAGTGCCTCGCGATTCTCTTCAGCGCGTCTGCGCTCCGCTATCTCTTTCTCCAGCATCATCCGGCGGTCATCAAAACGGCGGCTGACCATCGCGGCGGCCCCAACCAATAACACGCTCAATACGACGGTGGTTACGAGCACTGCCTGGCTGAAGAAGCGGGCTTCCGCTTCCTGGTGGCGCCGCCGGTCCAGCAGGCGGCGCTGGATATTCTCCAGCGCGGCGGAATTGCGCCGGAAGGCATCCATCAGGTACTTGCCTTTGCCTTGCACCTCATTCGCCATGGCTGAATGCTTTGCACCCGCCTGCGCGTGCGACAGCGACTCCTGCAAGTCGGCGAGCTTGCCGCCGGCCAGTGCCTCCAGGGAGTCGATGGCGGTACGGGTTTCGGGCTCGCCGCTGCTCAGGCGCCGCAGCTCGATCATGGCGAGGCGGATCTGAGCGATCGCGTTGTCATATTGGGAGAGATACGACGGATCCTGAGTCAGGAGGAATCCGCGCTGGTTGGTTTCAGTGTCGGTGAGCGCCGCGTTGAGATCGTGCAGGGTCTGCAGCAGGTCATACGAACGTTGCACACGCGCACTGGAGTTTGCCAGCGCCGACAATTCCGCGTTGCTGATTACTCCGATGGACAGAATGGCCGCGAGGGAGACGATCAACGCGACCAAGGCCAGCATGCGACGTTTGGACTTCAGCAGGTCGGCGCGCTCCCGTGGGTCAGTCGTTGGCGAGTTGCGCGTCCGGATAACCCAGGACCTTCAATTTCGCGGCCAACGCATCGAACTCCGGTACGGAGCCGATGGGGCCCAGGCGGACCCGGTAGAGCGGCGGCTGGCCATCGGGCGGTGAGAGAACGAAGGCGTTGGCCAGGCCACCGGTTTTCAGGCGGCCCAACACGCGCTGGGCATTGCCTCGATCGGCAAAAGCACCCACTTGCACATACAGGGCGGGCGGCGGCGTCTGCGCGGACCTGGTCAGATTATCGGGTTGCTGGACCGTCAGTGCCCGAACCTCCACGAGCGTCGTGCCTTCCTTCAGCATATCGAGCTTGAGAGCGGCCGAGTACGACAGGTCGATCAACCTGTTGGAGACGAACGGTCCGCGATCGTTGATCCGAACCACGACCGCTTTCCCGTTTTTGAGATTCGTAACCCGCGCATAGCAGGGCAGCGGCAATGTCTTGTGTGCCGCCGTCATGCCGTACATGTTGTACTTCTCGCCGTTGGAGGTGCTCTCTCCGTGGAAGGTGGGGCCGTACCAGGACGCTACGCCCCGTTCCAGATAGCCTTCCTCGCTGGCGAGCACGGTGTAGCGCTTGCCGAGGACCGTGTAGAAGGGTGGATTGCCCCGCGCGCTGCGCGGCTCGCGCCGGGGAATGGCATCCGTTGTATCAATGCCCGGTGATGGCAGTGGGACCACTTCAGGTCCGGTCACGGGCTCAGTCTTTCGCGCGACGGAACAACCAGTGAGCGCCATGGAGCCCACGCACGCTGCCGCCAGCAGGTATCGGGCTGGCGCCAGCGTGAGTCTCAAGGCTTGGCCGCCGCTACGGCTGGAACGACGTTGGCGCGCTGAACAATGGCTTCCGCCAGGTCATGCACCGCCATGGCATACCTCGCGCTGCGGTTATAGCGCGTGATGACATAGAAATTCTTGAACCCAACCCGATACGCCGGCCCGTTCTGCTGCTCAGCCGAGATCAGAACCGCGGGGGTGGTCCCCGTCCGGGGCGTGCCCACCACCTCGACACCCTGGGCGTTCAGGCTGTCGATCGTCTCGTTCAACTCGAGATTACGGGTATCGATCTGGAAGTTAGGCTCGGGGTCGAGCCGCGTCTCCGCCAGGACCGGGCCGCCGGCCTCCCAGCCGTGCTCGACGAAGTAATTGGCGATGCTGGCGAGGATGTCATCCCAGTCGTTCCACAGGTCCCGTTTCTTGTCGTCGTCCCCGTCGACCGCGAACAGTCGATAGCTGGATGGCATGAACTGCGGAACCCCCATCGCGCCGGCGTACGAACCTGTGACCTTCAGCGGATCCAAATGTTCCTCGGAGTACAGCAGCAGGAACTGCTCGAGCTCGCCCCGGAAGTAGTCACTGCGCGGCGGATAATCGAAAGCCAGGGTCATCAGGGCGTCCAGCACGCGGTAGTGGCCGACAAATTGGCCGTACTGGGTCTCGACCCCCATGATCGCCACTAGATATTCGGGCGGAATTCCGCGGGCTGCGCATATACGTTGCAGCGAGGCGCGATGTTCGGTGTAGAAGCGAGCGCCCGCGGAAATACGCGCTTCCGTCAGGAACCGGTCGTGATATTCCCACCAGGGAGTCACCTTCTCGGCGGGGCGGCTCATGGCCTCGATGATTTTCGGCTGCGGCTCGCCTTTGCGCAGCAGTGCCAGGACCTGTTTCTTCGGCAACCGGTCTTTCGCGACCACCTCGTTCACGAAAGCAACGATCTCTGGACGCTGCAGATCGAAGGTGGGATGTCTTGGCGCGGCCGCCTTGTGCCGTGCGCCGGCCGGAAGCGCGAGCAGCAGCGCGAGCACCAACAATCCGATGCGGGATGAAGTGGACACTAGGAGCTTACGAGTTTTCTGTGGGAGTACAGCGCCATCAGGATACCGAAGCCCGCCAACAGGGTCACGACGGAAGTCCCACCATAACTGACGAGCGGCAGCGGGACGCCGACGACCGGCAACAATCCACTGACCATGCCGGCGTTGATGAATACATACACGAAGAAGGTCAGCGCCAGACTGCCGGCGACCAACCGGGCAAAAGTGTCCTGCGTCTGGGTGGACAGATACAGGGCGCGGCTCACGACAAACAGGTACAGCAAGAGCAGCAATCCCTGGCCGAGCAGGCCGAACTCCTCGCCGACCACGGCGAAAATGAAGTCGGTCGAGCGCTCGGGGAGGAACTCGAGCTGCGCCTGGCTGCCGTTCATCCAACCTTTGCCGAACACGCCGCCCGAGCCGATGGCAATCTGGGACTGGATGATGTGATAGCCGGCGCCCAGCGGATCGGTCTGCGGATCGAGGAACGTCAGCACGCGCTTCCTCTGATAGTCGTGCATGAAGCCCCACCCCGCCCAGGCGCCCGCGATGCCGATCACGACCAACGCTCCCATGATGCGCACGGACAAACCCGCCATGACGATGACCAGGGCGCCGGCGATCGCGATCAGACAGGCGGTGCCGAGGTCGGGCTGGATGGCCACGAGCCCGACTGGCAGGAGAATCATCCCGGTCAACAACAACAGCGTCGGGTAGCTCGGAGGCAGGGGCCGCTCGTGCAGGAACCACGCAACGGTCATAGGCACGGCCAGCTTCATGATCTCGGACGGCTGGAAGCGGATGATTCCCAGATCGAGCCAGCGCTGCGCGCCCTTGCCGATGTGTCCGACGCCGTACACGACGAACAACAGGAAGACGCCGATCGCATACAGCCACGGCGATGTGCGGCGCAGGAAATTCGGATTCACCTGGGCGAGCAACAACATCGCGGCGGTGCCGAGTGCGAGGCGACCGAGCGTGCGGTAGATGACGATGAGGCTTTGACCGGAGGCGCTGTAGAGAATGATCAGGCCGTACACGGAGACCAGGGCGAGGCCGATGATGAGCGGACCATCGAGCTTCAGCTCAAACAGAACGCGCGCGGCTCCTGTCAGCGTGCGCCGGGTTCGCGAGCCTGTGGTGACTTCTTCGTAAATCATGCCGGTCCGCCCGTTTGTGCGATTGACGGGGCCGGAGCAACGGCCCGCTTCGGGTCCGGCACCTCGAAATTGGCTGGGACCTGCGGCGCGGACAGGGTCGCGTCGACCGCATCCGGCGGCTTCAGCCTGCCGTCCTCGCCCAGCAGGTACGCATCCAAAACCTTGCGCGCGACGGGTGCCGCGGCGCTGGCACCCCAACCGCCGTTTTCGACGATGACCGCCAGGGCAATCCTCGGTCGCTCAGCCGGCGCGAACGCGATGAACCAGGAGTGATCGCGCAGACGCTCGGCCACCGTCTTCTCGTTGTACTTCTCGTTCTGGCCGACGCTGAAGACCTGCGCGGTGCCGGTCTTGCCTGCGATCTGATAGGCCGCATTCTTGCCGACTGCCAAGGCCGCGGTGCCGTGCGTGACCGCACCCACCATCCCGGCGTGAATACGATCCCATTGCTCCGCGGTGGCCAGCGTGATGTCAGGTTCGCGAACCGGCGCGAGCGGCTGGGTCTCGCCGGTCAGCGCATCGCGGAAGCCGGTGACGAGCCGCGGCTTGAACACCTTGCCCCGCGAGGCCAATACCGAAACGTAGTGCGCCATCTGCAGGGGAGTGACATTCAGGTAACCCTGGCCGATACCGAAGTTGACGGTCTCGCCCGGGAACCACATCTTGTCGGCCGGACGCGCGAAGTGCGCGGCCTTCCAGGCCCGGTCCGGCAGCAGGCCATGCAACTCGCCGCTGATATCGATGCCCGTGGAATGCCCGAATCCGAACGGGGACATGAAGGTGGCGATGTGATCGACCCCGATCTGGTCCGCGAGGCCGTAGAAGTACACGTCGCAGGACTTCGCGATCGCCTCGGTCAGATTCATCCAGCCGTGACGACCGCCCTTGCCTTCGCGATACAAGTGCGCGCTGCCGGGCAGGTGAAACTGACCGGCACAGAAGCGGGTCTGATCCGGATCGACGACGTGATAGGCGAGTCCGGCGAGTGCAATCACCGGCTTGACGGTCGAACCGGGTGGATACACACCGCGCATCGCTCGATCGAGCAGCGGCGTGTCGATATCGTCCTTGAGGGTGGTGTATTCGGTCCTGGTGATCCCGCGGCCGAACAGGTTGGGATCGAACCCGGGCCGGCTGGTCATCGCAATGACATCGCCATTGTTGGGATCGATCGCCACCAGGGCGCCGCGCCGGCCGTTCAGGGCCTGCTCGGCGACCTTTTGGGTCTGCAGATCCATCGCCAGGATGATGTCGTCGCCGGCGGTGGGCGCGTGGGTGTGCAGGGTCGGGATGAAGGCACCCTGCTTTTCCACCGAGCGGCCCGAGGCATTGACGAGAATCTCACGCGAGCCGTTGACGCCGTGCAGCTTGTTCTCGTAGGCGCTTTCGACTCCCTGCTTGCCGATCAGCGCGGTGCCTGAGTAGGCGGCGCGATCGATGCGTGCCAGGTCGGCTTCGCTGATCGCACCCACATAACCCAATGCATGGACGGCGAGATCCGCATTGGGATAGGAACGCGTCTGGCGGGTCTTGATGTCGAGTCCCTGGAATTCAAACCGGCGCACGGCGAATCTCGCGACATCGTCGTCGGACATGCGCAGGCGGACCGGCACGCTGTCGAATGCACGTCGGGAGCGGATCGTCTTCTTCAACTCGTCCACGTCTTCGGCGCGGATCAGATCCAGTTGGACGAGCCCGTCGAGGGCCGCCTGGAGGTTGGGGACTTCTTCGGGGACGAGCTCCAGCTGGTAGGCGGGTTGGTTGCCCGCGACTACTGCACCGTGACGGTCGAGGATCAGACCGCGGGCGGCCGGGATCGGCTCGGTACGGACGCGGTTACCTTGTGACAGGTCGGCGTAGTAGTCGTGCCGGATGACTTGCAATAGGAACAGGCGACCGAACAGACCCAACGTCAACAGGACGATGAACGCGCCCGCGACGATGGCGCGTTGGTCGAACATTCTCTGTTCGCTCCAATGGTCCTTGATGTGCACGCCACGCGCCATGCTGGAAAGCCCCGTCGTTACCGGCGTCGGTCGTTAGTCAGATTGAGCAGTGCGGCGACCGGCGCCCACAGAATTGCTCCGCTGACGGTGTGTATCCATCGATGCCAGCTCGCGATCGGGTGATGGGTCCAACCGTCGATGAAGAAGAGTAGGGCTTCATAGGCCAAGAGCGCCGCGAACACGATCAAGGATTGTTGAAAGGCGGGCTTGGAGCGGATTTTCTGGTGCTCGCGCACCGCAACGAAAGTGATGGTCGTCAGCGCGAGCGCGTGCTCGCCCAGGACGGGACTTTGAAACACATCCAGCATGAGGCCGGAGAAGAAGCCCAGGGCGATGCCGCCTGCGCGGGGTGAGGCAATTGACCAGTACAAAACCGTCAGGACGAGGAACATCGGCCGCACGAGCGCGAGAGTCGCCGGAAGCGGCAGCACCGTTAGGATCAAGGACAGTAGCGCTGTGAGCAGCATTGCGCCGCGCGCTTCGCCGCCGTTCACTGTTGCACCGGGGGTGGAGTTGCGGTTGGAGCGCGGTCAGACCGGGCTGGCGCGGGTGACTGCGGGGTCCCGGCGCGAGGTGACCGGTTTGACGGCTGGGTGGCGTCGGGTTTGGGTGTCTGCGGGCTGCTAGACGGAGGTGAGCTGGCCTTGGGCTCGGGCTTTGGGGGAACGTCTTCCTCGCTGGGGGGGCCTTCCTCGGCGTCTTTGGGTTCGGGCGTCGGTAGGTTGGGCTTCTCAGCAGACGGTTTTGACTGAGTAGGCGTTGCCGCGGCATCGCCAGGGGAAGGCGCCGGTGGCGTGGCCGCTGGGGTGGGCTCCGGTAACTTGCGCGGTGGCACTGGTTGAGACTGCATGTTGGCATTCCCAGTCTTCGCATCACCGCCGTTCAGCGATACCGGGGCAGCGGGGTGTCCCTCGCGGAACCACACGAGCATGACCTCTCGGTCCGTATTCAATGAAGCGAACGGTTCAGCCCGGACCTGAGCAAGCGGTTGCACCGCATCACGGTGCACCTCCACGACGCGGCCCACCGGGTAGCCGGCGGGGAACACGCCGCCCAGGCCTGAGGTCGTCAATACATCACCCGCCTTTACATCAGCGTTGGCAGGCAAGTAGGGGAGCGCAAGCGAAGCAGAGTCTCCCGTGCCAACGGCGATGGTTCGCAACCCGGTACGGTCGATCTGGACCGGAACAGCATGTTCAGGGTCGGTGATGAGGATCACTTCGGCACTGAACGGCCCGACATGAGTCGTCTGCCCGATCAGACCTTTATCGTCCAGCACCGCCTGGCCTTTGAACAGTCCATTGCGCGAGCCGCGATTCACCAGCACGCGCTGCCGTAAAGCATTGAGCTGAATGTCCACAATCTCCGCGACGATCCAGCGCTCCGCCACGGGCGGCAACGCTTCCTGCAAGCCGCGGAGCTGATCGTTCTCGTGTGACAGCGCCTCGTACCGCATGGACCGCAACTCCAGCTCCCGGTTGCGGGCCATCAGGCGAGCGTTCTCGGCCCTGAGCGCATCGCGGGTTGCGATGCTCTCCTGCATCCACCGCCAGGCGGCCGAAGGTGAGCTCACCGCCATTTCGATGGGCTCTACGGCGATACTGAGGGCATAGCGGACCTGTTCGAGATATTCCCCTTTCTGGTCGAGGAACATGATGACGATCGACAGGACCGCGTACAGCGTGAACCGGAAGCCCGGAGAGCCTCCCCGGACGGAGCTGGCCCCTGTGCCGAAGGCCATTCAAGGACTCCTGTGCGTAGCGCTACTCGAGGCCGAAGTGGCCGGGTCCCAGCTCGTCCATCAGCTCGAGAATGCGCCCACCACCCCGCGCGACGCAGGTCAGAGGGTCATCCGCCACTACGACGGGCAGGCCGGTTTCTTCGGTGAGCAACTTGTCGATGTCGCGCAGCAGGGCGCCGCCACCGGTGAGGACGATGCCGCGCTCCGCGACGTCGGCTCCAAGCTCTGGAGGGGTCTGTTCCAGCGCCTGCTTCACGGCGCTGACGATGCTCTGCAGGGGCTCCTGCAGCGCTTCGAGAATTTCGTTGCTGTTCAGCGTGAAGCTGCGCGGTACGCCCTCGGACAGATTGCGTCCCTTCACCGAGAGCTCACGCACCTGCTGGCCCGGGTAGGCGGAGCCGATCTCGATCTTGATGCGCTCGGCTGTCGCTTCGCCGATCAGAATGCCGTAGTTGCGGCGCACGTAGTTCATGATCGCTTCGTCGAAACGGTCGCCGCCGATGCGCGCCGAGTTGGCGTACACGATGCCGTTCAGGGAGAGGACCGCGACTTCCGACGTACCGCCACCGATATCCAGTACCATGGAGCCACGCGCTTCGTGAACCGGCAGGCCTGCGCCTACGGCGGCGGCCATCGGTTCGCTGACAATCGCCACGTTACGGGCCCCGGCGCCTTCGGCGGACTCGCGGATGGCGCGGCGTTCGACCTGTGTCGAGCCGAACGGAACGCATACGAGGACGCGCGGCGAGGGCTTCAGCATGCGGTTGCCGTGCACCTTGTTGATAAAGTGCTGAAGCATCTTTTCGGTGTACGTGAAGTCGGCGATGACGCCGTCCTTCATCGGACGAACGGCCGTGATGTGCCCGGGCGTGCGGCCCAGCATGCTCTTGGCCTCCGACCCGACGGCGACGATGATCTTGCCGCCGCTACGGGTGGACTCGTCCTGCACCGCGACGACCGACGGCTCGTTCAGCACGATGCCTTTGTCGCGCACGTAGATCAGTGTGTTGGCTGTTCCCAGGTCGATCGACAGATCGCTGGAAAAGTAGCCGCGCAAGCGTTTGAACATGAATTGACGACCGGAATAAAGTGCGGCGGGGGACCCCCCAAAGTGGCGCGTAACATATCAACCGACAGGACATTCAGCAAGGCAACATGTATGATTTTGGGCTGCTTTTCGCATTTGTTGTCTCACTACTCGTGAATCCGCTCTCATGGCACTGACACGCGAACAGATTGAAAACATCGCGCATTTGGCGCGCCTCGAGCTTCGGCCTGCCGAGCTTCCCGTGTATCAGCGGAGCTTGTCGTCGATTTTCGATTTTGTCGGCGAGCTGAACGCGGCCGATGTGACCGGCGTCGCCCCAATGGCTCACCCACTGCCTGGACAGTCGCAGCGGCTGCGACCCGATGTCGTCACGGAGACGGATCGACACGAGATCAATCAGCAGAATGCCCCGCAGGTTGCGGCCGGCCTGTACCTGGTACCGAAGGTCATAGAATGATGCGCAATCCCCCGGCGCGCCGCGCCGCTACATGTTGCCGGTCGTCTCGACCGGCTGGAAAGTTGGGCGCTGCCCATGAGTAAGACCCATTTGCTGTCACTGACGCAGCTCGCGAAAGGGCTGCGCGCCAAGGAATATTCGAGCGTCGAGCTCGTTCGCAGCTTCCTGGACAGGATCGATGCGCACCAACCGACACTGAACGCGATGGTCACCATCCTGCGTGAGCCGGCTCTCATTGCTGCGCAAGCGGCGGATGAGGACCTGGCGGCAGGTCGGGGGGGTCCCTTGACCGGGCTGCCGATTGTCCACAAGGACCTGTTCTGTACTCGGGGGGTGCTCACGACTTGCGGCTCGCACATGCTCGACAACTTCGTGTCGCCATATGACGCCACCGTGGTCGCGAAGCTCCAGTCCGCGGGTGCGATCACGGTCGCGAAGGCGAACATGGATGAGTTCGCGATGGGCTCCTCCAACGAGACGAGCTTCTTTGGGCCTGTGCGAAATCCCTGGAACACGGACCGGGTGCCGGGTGGTTCTTCGGGTGGGTCCGCGGCGACCGTCGCAGCTCGCCTGGCGCCTGCTGCAACCGCGACCGATACGGGCGGCTCGATCCGTCAGCCGGCTGCTCTATGTGGTGTGACGGGGATCAAGCCAACCTATGGACGCGTGTCCCGCTACGGGATGATCGCGTTTGCCTCCAGCCTGGATCAGGGTGGGGTGATCGCGACCACTGCAGCCGATGCTGCGCTGATCCTGCGCGAGATGTCTGGATTCGACCCGAACGATTCCACCAGCGTCGATATCCCTGTTCCGGACTACGTCGCGGATCTCGATGCGCCGCTGGCCGGGCTGAAGATAGGACTGCTGAAGGAATTCTTCGACAAGGGACTGGATGCGGAAAATGAGAAACGCATCCGCGAGGCATTGGCTGTGTATGAGCGGCTCGGTGCGAAGCTCCAGGAGGTGAGCCTGCCGAACCTGCCGCTGTCCGTGCCTGCGTACTATGTGGTCGCACCCGCGGAGTGCTCCTCCAATCTCGCGCGCTTCGATGGCGTCCGTTTTGGACATCGGGCCAAAGATCCACGCGACCTGATGGATCTGTACAAGCGCTCGCGTGGTGAAGGGTTTGGGGCTGAAGTGAAGCGCCGGATCATGACGGGAACCTATGTGCTGTCGGCCGGCTATTACGACGCTTATTACCTGAAGGCGCAGAAGGTTCGGCAGTTGATCGCCGATGACTTCAAGCGCGCGTTCGGGAATGTCGACGTGCTCATGGGGCCGACGACGCCGACCGCGGCGTTTCCGCTCGGTGATAAGACATCCGACCCCATCACCATGTACCTGAACGATATCTATACGATCGGCGCGAATCTGGCTGGATTGCCGGCCATGTCGATCCCGTGTGGCTTCGTCGGAGGGCTGCCGGTTGGATTGCAGATCGTCGGCCCCCATTTCAGCGAAGGTAAGCTGTTGAACGCGGCGCATGCGTTCCAGCAGGAGACTGACTGGCACTCCAAGGTGCCGGAGCGATTCTCATGAGCGAGTGGGAAACGGTCATCGGGCTGGAAATCCATGCCCAGCTGGCAACCAAGTCCAAGATTTTCTCCGGATCGGCCACGGCCTACGGCGCGCCTCCCAATGCGCAGGCCAACCTCGTGGACCTGGGCTACCCGGGTGTGCTGCCGGTGTTGAATGGCGAGGCTGTGCGGATGGCCGTCAAGTTCGGCCTGGCGATCGGCGCCCAGATCTCGCGGCATTCGGTGTTTGCGCGCAAGAATTACTTCTACCCGGACCTTCCCAAGGGCTATCAGATCAGTCAGTACGAGCTGCCGATCGTGGCCAAAGGGTCGATCGAGATCGTGCTGGATGACGGTGCCCGGAAGGTGGTCGGTGTCACCCGCGCGCATCTCGAGGAGGACGCGGGCAAGTCGCTGCACGAAGGTTTGCCGGGCGTGTCGGGCATCGATCTGAATCGCGCCGGCACACCGCTGGTAGAGATCGTGTCCGAGCCGGACATGCGCTCGGCCAAGGAAGCCGTGGCGTACATGAAGAAAGTGCACACGCTCGTGCGCTATCTCGAAATCTGCGACGGCAACATGCAGGAAGGCTCGTTTCGCTGCGATGCCAACGTGTCGGTGCGCAAGAAGGGGAGTGAGAAGTTCGGCACGCGCGCGGAGATCAAGAACCTGAATTCGTTCCGGTTCGTGGAGAAAGCCATCAACTACGAGGTGGCGCGGCAGATCGATCTGCTCGAGTCGGGCGGCAAGGTGGTCCAGGAGACCCGGCTGTACGACCCCGACAAGGGCGAAACGCGCTCCATGCGATCCAAGGAAGAGGCGAACGATTATCGCTACTTCCCGGATCCCGACCTGCTGCCGGTGGAGCTCGATGATGCGTTTGTGGGGAAGATCCGGGCGACCTTGCCGGAGCTGCCGGATCAGAAGGCGGCCCGGTTCAGCAGCCAATACGGACTTTCGGAATACGACGCCGGTGTATTGACCGCTTCGCGCGAGCTGGCGGACTACTACGAGGCCGTCGCGCGTGAAGTCCCCAAGGAGCCGAAGCTGGCGGCCAACTGGGTCATGGGCGAGTTGGCGGCGGCTTTAAACAAGGACGGGATCGAGGTGCAGTCCGGCAAGCTGCCGGCCGCGCGGCTGGCGGAGCTGTTGAAGCGCATCGAGGATCAGACCATCTCCGGGAAGATCGCCAAGGAAGTGTTTGAGGCGATGTGGACAACGGGGGCGACCGCGGATGCCATCATTGAAGAGAAGGGGTTGAAGCAGATCACCGATACGTCCGCCATTGAGAAGGCGATCGATGAGGTGATGGCCAGGAACCCGGGTCAGTTGGCGGATTTCCGGGCGGGGAAGGACAAGCTGTTCGGGTTCTTCGTCGGGCAGGTCATGAAGGCCACCGGCGGCAAGGCCAATCCCGCTCAATTGAACGAGCTGCTGAAGAAGAAACTGCCGGGTTGAGTTACCCATGCTCGTGCCCCATTCTGTGGGGCATGAGTGACTCCAAGCGCCTTGAAACGACCGATCAGGTTCGTCGGTTTATTGTCGAGAATCAACCGGTTCGGGGGCACTGGGTGCGCCTGGACTCGGCGTGGCGCGAGTTGTGCGCCCATGCCGATTATCCCCAGCCCGTTCGGGAGCTGCTGGGTCAGGCCGTAGCGGCCTCGGTGCTGTTTGCCGCCACGCTGAAATTCAGTGGGACTTTGACTCTGCAGTTGCAGGGCGATGGGGCAGTGAATCTGCTCGTCGCGCAGTGCACGCATGACTATCGGCTGCGGGCTGTGGCCCGGTTTGATGCCGAGCGGGTTGCGGATATCGATACGCACGATCGCGATGCGTTTCGGAAGCTCGTGGGCACCACGGGCCGCGTCGCTGTGACCGTCGAGGCGGACGAACGCAGCAGCCGGTATCAGGGAATCGTGCCGTTGCACGGTGATTCCCTGGCTGATTCGCTGGAGGCGTATTTCGCTTCATCCGAGCAGTTGCCGACGCGACTGATCCTGGCTGCCGACGATGAGCGGGGTGCAGGATTTCTGGTGCAGAAGGTCCCGGGCGCGGCCAACGCGGACGAATCCGATATCGAGGCAACCTGGAAAAATGCCCAGAAGGGCATCGAAAAGCTCAGCTCCGATGATCTGCTGAGCCGCCCGGTCGAGGAGTTGCTGGAGCGGGGATTCGCCGAGCACGACATGCGCCTGTTCCGCGGGGCGCCGGTGCAGTTCGAATGCCGCTGCAATCAGGCTCGCGTATCGGGGCTGCTGCGGGCTCTCGGTGCCGACGAGGTTCAGGACATCCTGCGGGAGCAGGGCTCGGTGACCGTGACCTGCGAGTTTTGCCACCGGCCGTATCGATTTGGTCCGTCGGACATCGAAGCGCTCTTCGGCGACCCTGCGGTCTCGAAAACACTCCATTAGCTCAATTTGGCCACTGACTGTCTCGCCCGCGAGCCAATCGCGCGGGTGAGACGGGCGGCTGCGCGTCGTTCTCGTTCAAAGGAGTTGTCGACTGGCCTCATCTGCCGTATTGTAATTAAAGGTTTGTGCAATCCTTTAATTATGGCAACACGAGCTCCGGAACTCATTGCGTGGCTGAGGGCAGCCGGCGAACCCAGTCGCTTGCGACTGTTGGCGCTATGCGATCAGGGCGACCTCAGCGTTTCGGACCTCGCGCAAGCGGTGGGTCAGAGCGAACCGCGGGTTTGCCGCCATCTGCGGATCCTCAGTGAGGCGGGGCTGATCGAGCGGGTCCGTAACGGCCAGTGGGTTCACTACCGGCTGACACCCAGCCCAGCGGCCGGGAGCTTCGTCAAGGGCTTGCTTGCGCAACTCGATCGCGGCGATCCGGTCTTTGCCCGCGACATGGACCGCGCCCTGGAGGACTCCGACCCCGGCGCGTCCGAATCGCGCTTGGGACGGGCCCTGAAGGGCTTTATCGGCACCCCCTCTGCATCGGAGCGCGTCGAGTCGGCCCTGGTGGTGGGGGTGGAGCATCTCGAGTTGTTGGAAAGTGCGGCAATCGCCGCCGCGCAGTGCACGGCCGTTGCGCATTCCAAGCGCGCCGCGCAGAGCGCCCGCGCCTTCGCCGAACGCCGCGGATTCAATTGCCGCGTGTTGGTTGCCGGCGGTCCCGGGGGTCTCCCCGACAGCGATCTTGCGCGCCTGGGGCAGGTGTTCGATCGGGTCATCCTCGACCGGCTCGCCGTTACGAGCGTTGAATTGAGCAGCCTGTTGTCGCAGGCGCGGCTCGCCCTCGCGCCTGACGGGCGCATGTGGGTGTTCGAACGTTATGAGTGCCTCGAGGTGCCCGGCGGGAATCCATTGGCGCACCTGCGGCGCCTGTTGGCTGAACACCATCTCAGTTGTCAAAGCCTGAGCCCCATAGAGGAAGGTGAAGAACATGTCCTGGCGGCGCTGGCCGCTCCGATTGCTGACACGGACGTATCCGTTTTGAGGCGCGCATGAACAACCTGAGCTACCCCATCGAAGTCTCGTTCGAGTTCTTTCCGCCGGCGGATGCCGACATGGAGGGCACGCTGTGGAAGTCGATCGAGCGGCTCGCTCCGCTCGCGCCGCGCTTCGTCTCCGTGACGTACGGAGCAGACGGCTCGACTCGTGAGCGTACTCACAACGTTGTGACGCGAATTCAGCGGGAGACGCCGCTCGTCGGTGCTCCACACCTGACCTGCATCGGCGCCGGCAGGGGCGAGATCCTCGACATTGCGCGCAAGTACTGGGACCAGGGCATTCGCCATCTCGTGGCGCTTCGTGGCGATCCGCCGCGGGGCCAGACGCAGTACGTGCCGCGCGCCGATGGGTTCGCCTACGCCTCCGACCTGGTGGCCGGATTAAAGAGCGTTGCCGACTTCGATATCTCGGTGGCGGCTTATCCGGAGAAGCATCCGGAAGCGGTGTCGGCCGATCTGGATCTGGATAATCTCAAGCGCAAGTTCGATGCGGGCGCCTCGCGCGCGATCACGCAGTTCTTTTATGACACGGATGTGTTCCTGCGCTTCCGCGATCGCGCGGCCGCGGCCGGCATCACGGCGCCGATCGTGCCGGGGATTCTGCCGATCACGCGATTCCCGCAGGTATTGAGGTTCGCCGCCCTGTGCGGTGCCTCGGTGCCGGCATGGCTCGAGCACCGCTTCAGCGGCCTGGATGACGATCCGGAGACCCGCCGCCTGATTGCCGCCAGCGTGGCCATCGAGCAGGTGCAGGAGTTGGCCCGGCAGGGGGTTCGCGACTTTCACTTCTACACGTTGAATCGCGCCGAGCTGACTTATGCGATCTGTCATGCGCTGGGGGTCCGGCCCGCCCGGCAACGGGCGGTCGCATGAGCGGCCGGTGCGGCCACGACCACCCGGCTCATCGCCCGCATGAGACGGCAACCGGCGCAGGCGGCGGGAGCCGGCCGAGCGGGCTGCACCCGGATGAGCCGAGCTCGGCCAAAGCGGCGGCAGTCCCGTTCGGCGTGACGCCGATCGACGAGACAGCCCGTCAGGAACGCATCAAGCGGCTGAAGGGTCTGCTCGAAGAGCGCATCGTGTTTCTCGATGGCGCCATGGGCACCATGATCCAACAGCACAAGTTGGACGAGAAGGCGTTCCGCGGCGAGCGCTTCCGCGAGCACGGCAAGGATCTCAAGGGCAACAACGATATCCTGGTCCTGACAAGGCCGCAGATCATCGCCGGCATTCATCGCGAGTACCTCGAGGCCGGCGCGGATATCATCGAGACCAACACGTTCAACTCCAGCTCGATCTCGCAGGCCGATTACGGGACCGAGGCGCTGGTGCCCGAGATCAACTATCGGGCGGCACGGATTGCGCGCGAGACCGCGGATGAGTTTGCACGTGTCGGCGGCCGGCCCGGGTTTGTAGCCGGTGCTCTCGGGCCCACGAGCCGGATGGCTTCGCTGTCACCGGATGTCAACGATCCGGGCTATCGCAGTGTGACATTCGATGATCTCGTCGCCACCTACATGGAGGCAGGGCGGGCGCTGCTGATGGGCGGCGTGGACCTGCTGCTCATTGAAACCATCTTCGATGTGTTGAACGCCAAGGCCGCGATCTTCGCGGTCCAGAGCCTGTTCGCGCAGTTGGGGGTCGAAGTCCCCCTGGTCATCTCCGGCACCATTTCCGATGCCTCGGGTCGCCTGCTGTCCGGGCAGACCCCGGAAGCCTTCTGGAATTCCGTGCGGCACGCCCAGCCCCTGGCGGTAGGCCTCAATTGCGCACTGGGCGCCACGCAATTGCGCCAGTACATTGCGGAGCTGTCCGCTGTTGCGGATACCCATATATCCGCTTATCCAAACGCTGGACTGCCCAATGCGTTCGGCGAGTACGATGAGACTGCTGAGGAAACCGCGCAGATATTGCGCGATTTCGCATCATCGGGTCTGTTGAACATCGTCGGCGGATGCTGTGGTACAACGCCGCAGCACATACGGCTGATGCACGATAGCTTGAGCAACTATCCGCGGCGCTCCATTCCGGCCCTGGCGCCGAAGTGCCGTCTGTCGGGCCTCGAGCCGCTCAACATTGACGAGGATACGCTGTTCGTCAATGTCGGTGAGCGCACCAACGTCACAGGGTCCGCGAAGTTCCGCAAGCTGATCGAGGCCGGCGACTACAATGCCGCGCTCGATATCGCACGCCAGCAGGTTGTCAACGGCGCGCAGGTCATCGACATCAACATGGATGAGGGCATGCTGGATTCGGAAGGCGCGATGGTGCGCTTTCTGAATCTGATCGCGGCGGAACCGGATATCGCTCGTGTCCCGATCATGGTCGACTCGTCCAAATGGTCCGTGATCGAGGCGGGACTCAAGTGCATCCAGGGCAAGGCCGTGGTGAATTCCATCAGCCTGAAGGAAGGCGAGGACGCCTTCATCGCCCACGCCAGGAAAGTTCGCAGCTACGGAGCGGCGATGGTGGTCATGGCGTTCGATGAACAGGGACAAGCCGACTCGATCGATCGCAAGATCAACATCTGCAAGCGCTGCTACGAAATCCTCACGCAGCGGGCCGGCGTGCCCGCCGAGGATATCATTTTTGATCCGAATATCTTCGCGGTGGCGACCGGTATCGAAGAGCACAACGGGTACGGTAAGGCCTTCATCGAGGCGACACGGCTGATCAAGGAATCCCTGCCGCACGCGTTGGTGAGCGGCGGTGTCAGCAACGTTTCCTTCTCCTTCCGCGGTAACGACCCGGTTCGCGAAGCGATGCATTCTGTATTTCTGTACCACGCGATCAACGCCGGTATGGACATGGGTATCGTGAACGCGGGGCAGTTGGCCATCTATGAGGAGATCGAGCCCGAGCTGCGGGAAGTCGCCGAGGATGTCATTCTGAACAGACGCCCGGATGCCACCGAGCGGCTGTTGGAAGTGGCGGGGCGCTTCAAGGGCGAGGCGGGTGCCAGGAAGCAGGTGGACCTGCAGTGGCGCAACCTGCCGGTTGCGAAGCGTCTGGAGCATGCGCTGATCAAGGGTCTGGATGATTTCATCATCGAGGACACAGAAGAGGCGCGACTGTCGTTTGAGCGGCCATTGCAGGTGATTGAAGGGCCGCTGATGGACGGCATGAACGTGGTCGGCGACCTGTTTGGAGCCGGCAAGATGTTCCTGCCGCAGGTTGTGAAGAGCGCGCGCGTCATGAAGCGCGCGGTCGCTCACCTGGTGCCGTTCATCGAGAAGCAGCAGAGTGGGGAGAAGCGCTCGAATGGCCGTGTGGTGGTGGCAACGGTCAAGGGCGATGTGCATGACATCGGCAAGAACATCGTCAGTGTGGTGCTCCAGTGCAACAACTTCGAGGTGATCGACCTCGGGGTGATGGTCCCCGCCGAGAAGATTCTCGATACCGCGCGCCGCGAGAACGCGGACTATATCGGCTTGTCGGGCCTCATTACGCCGTCGCTCGATGAGATGGTTCACGTTGCGCGTGAAATGCAGCGCCAGGGCTTTCAGATTCCACTGCTGATCGGCGGGGCGACGACTTCGCCGGCCCATACTTCGGTGAAGATTGCGCCGCAGTACAAATCGCCTGTCATCTACGTGAAGGATGCCTCGCGCTCGGTGGGCGTCTGCCAGACGCTCTCCTCGCCGACAGCGCGCGCTGAGTTTCTCGCGCGGGTTGCCGAGGAACATGAGAAGCGGCGTGAAGCGCACGCCGGCAAGAAGGTCAAGGCGCCGGAGTATACGATCGCGCAGGCACGTGCCAACAAACGCCGGATCGATTGGTCGGGCTATGCGCCTGCTCAGCCGCGGGCGCCGGGCATCACCGTGTTCGACAACTATCCGCTGAAGGATTTGTTGGGATACATCGACTGGATGCCGTTCTTCAATGCCTGGGAGTTCACCGGGAAGTTTCCGGATGTGCTGTCGGACCCCGTGAAGGGCGAGGCGGCCAGCAACCTGTACGCGGATGCGCGCCGGATGTTGAAGCAGATTGTGTCGGAGTCGTGGTTGAAGGCTCGCGCCGTGGTCGGGTTGTTTCCCGCCAACTCGGTTGGGGATGACGTCGAGGTTTATGCGGACGAGAGCCGTTCGCGTGTCATTACCACGCTGTCGTTCCTCAGGCAGCAGAAGGGCAAGGCGCCCGGGCTGCCACACGAGTGTCTGGCGGATTACATCGCGCCGAAGTCCAGTGGGGTCAAGGACCACATCGGCGGGTTCGCCGTGACAGCCGGGATCGGAATCGAAGAGCACGTGGCGCGGTTTGAAAAAGCCCACGATGATTACTCGAGCATCCTGTTGAAGGCGTTGGCTGACCGCTTCGCGGAGGCGGCTGCCGAGCATTTTCACGAGCGGGTGCGCCGCGAGCACTGGGGCTATTCGCCGGAAGAGGCGTTGACCAACGCACAGTTGATCAAGGAAGAATACAAGGGTATCCGGCCGGCGCCGGGTTATCCGGCGTGCCCCGATCACACCGAGAAGGCGAAGCTGTTCGCTTTGCTGGATGCCGGGAAGAACGCCGGCGTGCGCTTGACCGAGTCGTTCGCCATGTACCCCACCGCGGCGGTCAGCGGCTGGTATTTCTCACACCCCGATGTGCGCTACTTTGGAATCGGCAAGATCGATAAGGATCAGGTGGAGGATTACGCGGCTCGCAAGGGGATGGCACTCGAGGAAATGGAGCGGTGGCTGTCGCCTAACCTGGGATACGAGCCGGCGCCTTAACGCCGCTCCTTCTCCAGCGCCTGCAGGTACGAGGCGCCGCCCAGGGCGCGCATCTGTCCGAGTATCTTTTCCCGGCGCTCGGTTACGTAGGCGGATGGTTTGTCCGCGTGCATCTTGATTGGATTGGGCAGCACGGCGGCCAGCGTGGCTGCTTCACTCGAAGATAAACGCGAGGCCGGCTTGTGGAAGAAGCGCTGCGATGCGGCCTGGACGCCGTAAATGCCTTTGCCGAATTCCGCGATGTTGAGATACACCTCGAGAATCCTTTCCTTGGGCCACGTCAGCTCCATGATGATGGTCAGGTAGGCCTCCAACCCTTTGCGCAGGAAGCTGTAGCCGTTCCACAGAAACAGGTTCTTCGCCACCTGTTGGGAAATGGTGCTGGCGCCGCGCAGGTGCTTCTTTTTGCCTTTTTCGCTGGCCCGCACCGACTGGCGAATGGATTTCAGATCGAAACCGGCGTGGAAGGGGAATTGCTGGTCTTCCGAGGCCACCACCGCGATCGCCGCGTGGGAGGAGATGTTTTCCAAATCCACCCACTGGTAGTCGGTGCGGTAGCCGCGGTCGCCCTGCGAGAGCGCGGTCATTCGGTTTTCCAACATGAACGCGCTCGTCGCCGGATTGATCCAACGCAGACTCACCACGGCGACCACGGCGACCACGGACAGGAGTACGCATGCGAGGATCGCGTAAGCGATCCATTTGAACAGGCGACCCATCTTGCCGAGGGCTGAGTGCCCGCGAGGTTACTTTCCCTCGACCGTGCGGGCGGAAATGATCACTACGTCTTCCATCGGAGCGTCCTGATATCCGTTGCGGCGGCCCGTCTTCACCTTCGCAATTTTGTCGACGGTGTCCATCCCTTCTGTCACACGTCCGAACACGGCATAGCCGTAATCGCGCGAGCCGTTGTCGAGGAAGGCGTTGTCAACGAGGTTGATGAAGAACTGCGCGGTGGCGCTGTTGATATCGCTCGTGCGGGCCATCGACAGAGTTCCGCGTGTGTTCTTCAGGCCATTCTTCGCCTCGTTCTTGATAGGCGGACGGGTGTCCTTGCTCGCGAAGTTCTTGTCCATGCCCCCGCCCTGGATCATGAAGTTCGGGATGATGCGGTGGAAAATCGTGCCGTCAAAGAATTGGTCATCCACGTATTTCTGGAAGTTCTCGGCACTGATCGGCGCTTCCTTGGGGAAGAGCTCGACCGTGAAATTGCCGTGGGATGTTTCGAATTTAATCATGTCAATGGGTCCTTATTAGGGCGAGGTCCACTGTGCCTCGGTGACGCGCCAGTGGCCGGCGAGATCGGGGTGGGAGCGTACGTGACCAAAGCCGCGCCCGACAAGCTCGTGCGCGACCGATTCGGCCTGGTCGGAGCCGTGTTCGAGCAGCAGCCAGCCGTGACGCTCCAGGTAATCGGGCGCTGCGCGTACGATTTCCCGGATGGCGTTCAGTCCGTCGGGACCCGAGGATAGGGCTATTTGAGGCTCGTGCTGCAGCACTGCGTCGTTTAATGATTCGTCGGTCTCCGATATGTACGGTGGGTTACTGGCGATGAGATGGAAGCGACGGCCGCTCAGGGGGGCGAACCATGTGCCTTCGAGAAACTCGACGCCTTTGATCGCCAGAGATTTGGCGTTTGCGCGCGCGGTATTGAGGGCGGCTGCGGATATGTCCACAGCGGTTACCTTCCAGTGCGGACGCTCGCTCGCGAGTGCTAGGGCGACGGCGCCGGATCCTGTTCCCAGATCAGCAATTGCGGCAGGTCCTTCCGGGCCTAGGGCCAACGCGCGTTCCACCAGTAGCTCCGTTTCTGGACGTGGGACGAGCACGGAGGGATTTACTGCGAGCGTCAGGGTCCAGAAGTCGCGGCTTCCGACAATGTAGGCGATGGGCTCGCCGGCGACCCGGCGTTCCAGCAGTTCGCTGAAGCGCTGCGCTGGCTCTGGCGCAGGTATCTGCTCTGGGTGCGCTCTCAGGTACGAGCGAGTTTTTCCCAGCACGTGCGCGAGCAGAAGCTCGGAGTCGAGAGCGGGGGTCGATGCGTGGCGGAGGCGGTGGGCGCCCCGGCTCAAAAGTGCTTCGATCGTGAGATTGCCAGCCATAGTCCGTAATATTCGCGGATGCCACCCGTTTTGTATCCCCCCGCGCGCCCCCAAGCCATTGGTGAAGTGCTGGATTCGGCGTTCCGGATCTTCAAGGCCACGCTGCTCAAAAGTCTGCCGTACAGCGTGTTGGCCACGGTCGCCGGGCAACTGCAGAGTATCTACGTCATCCTCACCGGCCGCGATCTGCGGCCGTTCGGCAACAGTGACCCTGGGTACTGGGCGGTTTATGTGCTCGGCGCGTTTCTCGGCGGCGTGCTGATCTGCGCAATCATGATCCGGCAGGCGGAGATTGCCTCGGGCACAACGTCGACGGCCCGGGCTGCATTGATGCAGGGGTTGAAGAATGCGCCCGCGGTCTGGCTCATTGCGCTTTTGACTATTGTCGTCACCGGCATCTGGTTCGTGCCCTTGGTGGTGGTTCCTGCCGCGTATCGCTCGTGGAGCATCGCTTTGCTGGCCGTGCCGGCTGCCTATTCGATGGTGCTGTTCGTTTGCGCATGGCCTGCGCGGTTGCTCGACGGTAAAGGGCCGATTGAGAGCCTGCGATACAGCGCGCACCTGGTCAGGGGTCACTGGTGGCGCACCTGGATGGTTTATCTGGTCGTGGTGACCATGATCCTCGTTTTGTCGATCACGGCCGCGCTGGTGGTGGGGGTACTGACGCAGCTCGTGGCTGCGCGAGATCTCGCGGTCGCTACGGCGGTTTCACGCGTGATGATTGTCGCTTTCAGCGCCGTGTATACCCCGTTGGTTACGGCGATGGCTATTGCGGTGTACGGCGACTTGCAGGCGCGCAAGGAAGGCGCCGACCTGGAACGGCGCATCGCGGATGTTCCGGCCGGTTGAGGCATGAGAGCTGATAACATCAATTGCATGGCGGCTGGCGCGTTGCTGGCTGCGCTGGTTGCGGCACGGGCCGTTGGCTCGCCAACCTCGCCGGAAGTGATGTCAGTGGCACTGGCGGTTGCGTCGACAACATCGGCGAGTGTGAAGTCGGACGCGCCGGTTCCTCAGGGAGCGATTGCAGGCGTCGATGCGTGTGTGGCACGCATCGATCCGCAACTCGACATCGGTTACGACCGCATTGCGGCACGCTGCCCGGACCTCATGAAGCAGTTGGAAACCGGTGCCTGGGCCCCTTGGCTGCCGCGGGGTTGGAAAGACGCGGGTAATGATCTGTCCGCCGGTAGCTTGACAGAGCTCCGCGAGCTGGTCGCCCGCGAAAGCCGCACGGGCGCAATCAATCCGGCGGCCATGCCGAACGTTCACAGCCTGCAACCCATCCTCACCGCCTTGGCGGGCAGCCGCAACGAAACGGGGTGGTCGCGATTCAAAACCTGGTTGCGCTCCGTCCTGGAGCGGCCCGCGCAGCCAAGCGACGAAAGTTGGTTCAACCGAATGGTCGCGCATGCCGGGATCTCGCAGTCGATTATCCGATTGACCACCTACGCCGCTCTTGGCGCGGTGGTCGTGCTGGCTGGCGTCATCGTGTTCAGCGAGCTGCGGACGGCGGGGCTGCTCGGCAGGCGCGCGCAATCCAGGCGCAAACCTTCCTCGCAGTCCGCCAGCAGCGCCGCTGGCATAGGTTGGAGCGACATCGAACGAGCACCGCTTGCAGACAGACCGCGTATGTTGTTGGAGCTGATTGTGCGGCGCCTGAGTGATCGCGGCGCTTTGGCACCTTCGGCTGCGCTGACGGTGCGCGAGCTGACACGGGCCGTGCAATTGACCGAGGCCGATGATCGAGCACGGCTTGCCGATCTCGCGCTGGCAGCCGAGCAGGTGCGCTACTCGGCAACTCCACCGGGAGCGGCATCGCTCGATGAGCCTCTCGGACGCGGCAAAGAGCTGCTCAGTCGGCTCGATGCCGCGGTGATTCCGGATGCGAGCGCCACCCGGTGAAGGAACGCCTCGTTACTTTCATCTGTGCATTGGGCGCCCTGGCGCTTTTCTTCACGATGTTCATTCATGACAGCTCGCACGGGCTCGGCGGCGCGGAGGTGCCGCGACCGACCACGGAGGAGCGAGGCGCGAACGGCTACCGGGCCGCCATGCAATGGCTCGTGCACGAGCACATTCGCACTTTCTCGCTCCGCGAGCGCTATGATCGCCTCCCCAGGAAGAACCTGCCCGCCACCGGCAACGTGTTGATTGTCACGTTGCCCGCTACCGCCGTCTTCAAGACCGAAGAATTCAGACCTCTGGATCATTGGGTCCGTGCAGGCAACACGCTGCTGGTGCTGGCGGCCCTGTCGGACACTCCGGACTGGGCTTTCTCATTCGGCGGGATGACCTCGGGCGACCTGAATCTCCTGACCGGCCTGGAGTTCGAGTCGTCGAGGAATCGCGACCTGCGAGCGAAGCAGCTGCCGGACGGAAAAGAGAGCGTCTGGCGCCTGCCGCTGCACTTTTCACATCCGCACCCGGAGACACTGGTTCCCAATCGTGAACACGCTTATTTCAAGGGCGTGCAACGGGTCGTTGCGCTCACCGACTACGAATCGCAGTCCTGGGCGGTGAAGGTCCCGTACGAGGGATTCGTGTTGACGTTGGCCCACGACCGTGACACCGGCGAAGGTGGTTTCTGGACCCGGCCGCTCGGCGCCGGCCGCATCATTGTCAGCGGGTCGGGTAGCCTCTTCACAAACCGCGCACTGGGGCTTGCCGACAACGCGCGGCTCCTGTCGAACATCGTCGCAACCAACCTGGGCCCCAATGGAGCCGTGCTGTTCGATGACGTGCATCAGGGGCTCGGTGCCAACTACGACCCGGTCAAGTTTTATCGGGATCCGCGCTTGCGCCTGACGATCGCGATCGTCGCGATCTTGTGGTTGACGTGGGTGCTCGGCGGAACACGACTGCGGCTGCCGCTGTCCCGAACCGCGGTTCCCAGAGAGGCGGAGCTGGTGCGCGCAACAGGCGGGTTTCTCGCACGCGTTCTAACTCCCGCGGCGGCCGCGCGCAGGATGTTCGATCGGTTCCTCGAGCGCAGGCCGTGGGACCTGCTGGAACGTCAGCCGCGGATCGCCGCGGCTGATTTGACGCAACTGAAGGCATGGTACGCCCAGTTGGGCACGGAACGGGTGCCACTGGTCCGCCTGCATAACCTCATGGTCAAAATAAACGGGCAACTGAATACATGAGCTCCCGGATCCAGGAAGTGGAATTGATCCTCCAGCGCGAGCTGGGGCGCGTAGTGGTCGGCGCCGAGGTGCCGACCCGCGCGTTGATCATCGCGCTGATCGCGCGGGGGCACGTTCTGGTTCAGGGTGTTCCGGGGCTCGGCAAGACCCTGTTGGCGAAAACGCTCGCCCGCATTCTCGGCGGCGAATTCAAACGCATCCAGGGTACTCCCGACCTGATGCCCAGCGACATCATCGGCGTGCACGTGTTCGACGAGGCGCAACGCACCTTCGTGTTTCGCCCGGGGCCCGTGTTTGCCGATGTCGTGTTGGTCGATGAGATCAATCGCGCCGGACCGAAGACTCAGTCCGCGCTGCTCGAGGCCATGGAGGAGCGGCAGGTCAGCGTCGAGCGGGAGGTGCTGGCACTGCCGGCGGACTTCCTGGTGCTGGCGACCCAGAATCCACGCGAATTCGAGGGCACCTATCCATTGCCGGAGTCGCAGCTCGATCGCTTCCTGTTGAGAATCGACGTGGGCTACCCGAATCGGGACGCTGAGGCGGAAATCCTGGCACGCTACGGCGGAACGCAAACCGCCGCGCAGACCATCCTGGAGAGCCTCGAGACGTTGGATTCATCGCTGCTCGATCTCGCCCGCGAAGAGGCCGACCGTATCCATGTCTCGGGGGCCCTGGCAGGGTATGTGTTGGATATCGCACGTGCATCACGCGAGCACACTCGGCTCACGCTTGGACTGTCGACTCGCGGCTCGTTATCGTTGTTGAAAGCTGCGCGAATCGCTGCAGGACTTCGTGGTAGCGATTTCGTGGCTCCGGACGATGTCAAGGAGGTTGCTACCTGGGTCATGGCTCACCGGCTCGTGCTCACACCCGAGGCAGCCCTGGAGGGATTGACGGACGTTGAGGTCGTCAGGGGACTGCTGGCTGACACGCCGGTTCCGCGCTGACGGCAATGCACTTTTCGCAGCGTGCCTACCTGTTGATCGTGCTGACCACCGTGTTGGCGGTCGCGGAAATCTGGTCCGCGGATCCCGGTCCGGCGGACTTGTGGCGCATTCCGGCTGCACTGCTCCTGGTGGGGCTCGGCTTGGAAGCTCTGTTTATCCGCAGAGCCTTTCTGACCGTCGAGGTTGAAACGGCCGCGCGAGCCTTTCTGGGGCGTGAACAGGCGGCCGCGTACTCCTTCAGCAACGGTACCTCCCGTGCGCTGACCGTGGAATATGCTCCGGTGACGCCCGTTGGAGTCGAGGCAATCGGGAGCAACACCCGAAGGATCATTGCTCCCGCGGGTGGGATCGAGCGCGATCCGTTCACACTGCTGGCGGTCCGCATGGGCCCCCAACCCTGGCCCAGGGTACCTGCGAGATTGCTGGGTCCGCTGGGATTGGCATGGTGGTCTCGTGAGCTCGAGCCGTCGCTGCAATTGGCTGTTGGACCGGATACGCTGATCGGATCTGCCGGTCGACCTCGCGGCAATCCTGCTGGAGCACGGTCTCGGCGGGTCATTGGCGCGGGCTCGGAGTTGCACCAGCTTCGCGAGTATGTGCGGGGAGACTCGCTGGCACGGATCGACTGGAAGGCCACGGCTCGGGGTCGACGGCTCGTGACACGCGAGTTCAGCGAGGACCAGCATCTTGACGTGCTGGTGGCAATCGATGCGGGTCGCTTGAGCCGGGTGCGCGCCGGTCGGTTGGATCGGTTCGGGGTGTATGCGAATGTGGCGGCGCGGTTTGCCGAGCTGGTCGTTCCCAATGACGATCGGATCGGGATGCTTGTATTCGCGGATCGGCCGTTGGTGGTGTGTCCGCCGGATCGCGGCCTGCCCGCGGTGACGCGGATCCGCAAGGCTCTGGCACAACTCGGGGTGCAGTCCTCTGAATCGGACCCGCTGGCCGCGGCCGTGCGGATTCGGGGCCTGTTGCAGCATCGCGGCCTGGTTGTTTTGCTGACGGACCTGGACGATGCGAGCGTCGCGGATCAACTGACCCGGGCGGTGAAGCTGCTTTCTCCGCCGCATCTGGTCGTGGTTGCCGGAATTCGCAATTCGGAAATCGCGGACTTGGCGCGCCGTGAAGCCCATGATTGGCTCGACCCCTGGGTGTCGCTTGCGGCTGAAGAGCACGAGGCACGCGCGCAATCGCAACGTGCCCTGTTGCGCAGACTCGGCGCGCCGGTGATCGCAGCCGACGAGACGCTGCTCGAGCGGAAAGTCCTCGCGGAGTATGAGCTCCTCAGGCGCTCGCGACGGATCTGACCCGCGGCAAGCCGAACAGCCAGCCGTTCAACAGCGCGAGCATGAAGAGCCAATAGATCACGCCGATGGCGACCCGGGCACTCAACGAGAATGCGGGGTTGGGAGAGATATAACCTTCGATCAACCCCGAGCCCACCAGCAGAATGACACAGGCCAGAATCAGCTTGCCGGAGCGCAGAGCGGCACGTTGAAACGATTCCGCCCGGGTGGCGGCTCCCGGCCGGATCAGCGCCTCGCCCACCGCGGCTCCGGCGGCGCCCGACAGGCACATCACGGAGATTTCCACGCAGCCGTGGGCGACTACAAACCGGAACAGGTCATCATCGAGGCCGTGTTGCCCGGTGAACGCGAACACCGCCCCCAACATCAGTCCGTTCAGGCCCAGTACGTATACGGTTCCCAGGCCGAACAGAAATCCCGCGCAATAGGCAAACAGACTCACGACGATGTTGTTCGTCAGGATCTGCAGCGAGAGCACGGAAGAAGGGACCACATTCAACAGTCCCTCGGTCCAGAGCTGACCGCGCTCGACGGTCGCTATCAGCTCGGGCGAGGCAAACAGCGCGATGAGATCCGGATAGGTATGAACCATCCAGTAGCCCGCGGCAATGGTCAAGATGAACAGGGCGGTGGCCCAGAAGATGTGCGGCCTGAGCCAGCGCATCACGGCCGGTATATCGTGCCGGAACAGGTTGAGAATCGCATAGCCCGGGTGCCATGCAGGTCTATGCAGGCTCGCATGTGCCTGGGCATACGTCGCTTCAAGATACTCACGGGCCCGCGACTCGGGAAGCAACCGGCGAGCTCGCGCGACGTCGTGGGCCAGCATTCGATAGTCGTCGGCCATGCCGATTGCGTCGGTGGCGTCTTCGGTTCGTTTCCCGGCGAGACGGTGGATGCGGGCGGCCGCTTGTTCCCACAGTGCCGATCTACGCAGAAGCGTCATGCGCAAGGCGTTTTCCCGGGTGGCTTCGCTCACCGCGTCAACCTTTCGAGTCGCGTTCGCAATTCAGCATCCGTTGCGCCAGCCGTGTCGGTGTCCGGCAGGATCGTTGCGGCTATCTTGCGGCGGGCAGCCTCATCCAGGGTCGACCAGCGTTGCAGCAGCTCGCTCAGCACCTCCGCGGTTCTGATATCGAGTGGCTGGCCTGACAGCCGAGCGAGGGTGGCGCTGTTGCGGCTGTACACGAGGAGGGTGCCTGCGGCCAGATCTCCGATTCGCACGCTGTCGCGAGTGAACAGGGTGGTTACGAGTCCCAGGGCATAGGCGATCGGAAAACTGTCAACCAGCCGGAATACATTTCGAGTGAGTAGTGAGCCGACACTGGGCGCGCCGCCGTCGCGGCTCACGATCCGCAGTCCGGCCGTGCGCTTGCCCGGAGTGAGGCCGCGCGTCGTCACTTCCCACACAGGATGGTACAGGAAGTAGATCGCGGCCGGCGGGGCCACGACGAACATAAACCAGTTGGTGTCGGGAGTCAGCGGCGCCTCCAGGCTCCAGCGGCCGTTGTGCAGCAACGCGGCTACGACATACCACGCGGTACTCAGGATGGTGCGCAGGGTCCAGTCGATCAGGAATGCGAAGGATCGAGCCCCGGGTCCGGCAATCGGCAGCGCAACATCAACTCCCGTGACGCTGTCGACGACCAGGTCCGAAGTACGCTCCATTACTCCTCGGCGGCCAGCTGCTCGGCCTGGTATTCCTGTTGGAGCGCGTTCAACAACTCATCGGCCTGGTATTCCTGTTGGAGCGCGTTCAACAACTCATCGAGATCGCCATCCATGATCTTCTGGAGTTGATAGAGGGTCAGGTTGATCCGGTGATCGGTCACTCGGCCCTGCGGGAAGTTGTAGGTGCGGATGCGCTCGGACCGATCGCCGCTGCCGACCTGCAACTTGCGCGACTGCGCCTGCTCGGATTGTTGCTTTTCCTGCTCGGCGGCCAGCAGACGGGCCTTGAGAAGCGCCATGGCGCGTGAGCGGTTCTTGTGTTGGGAGCGCTCGTCCTGGCACTCGACCACGATGCCGGTCGGGAGGTGGGTGATACGAATGGCCGAGTCGGTCTTGTTGACGTGCTGTCCGCCGGCACCCGAGGAGCGATAGGTGTCAATGCGCAGATCGGCCGGATTGAGGTCGACTTCTTCGACTTCATCCAGCTCGGGCAGGATGGCGACGGTGCAGGCCGACGTGTGGATGCGCCCTTGGGCCTCCGTCGCCGGCACACGCTGGACCCGATGGGTGCCCGACTCGAATTTCAGCTTCGCGAAGACGCCCTTGCCGGCCATGCGACTGATGATCTCGCGATAACCACCATGCTCGCCCCGATTCTCGCTGATGATCTCGACAGTGAGCGCATGGTCTTCCGCGTAGCGGGAGTACATGCGGAACAGGTCACCGGCGAAGATGGCTGCCTCATCGCCGCCCGTGCCGGCCCGGATTTCCAGGAAGATGTTCTTGTCGTCGCGCGGATCCTTCGGGATGAGTAGCTTGCGCAGGTCCGCCTCGGCGGACGTGAGATCGCGCTGGACGCGGCCGACTTCTTCGGCCCCCAGATTGCGCATATCCGGATCGGAGTCGCTCAGCATTTCCTGAGCAGCCGCCAAGTCACGCTCGAGGCCGTGGTAGCCGCGGAAGGCCTCCGCAAGGGGTTCCAGCCGGGCATATTCCATCGACAGATCACGGAACTGCTGTGAGCTGCCGGCTACGTCGGAGGTCGCGAGCAGACGGCCAACCTCCTCGAACCGGTCGGTCATCTTTTCGAGGCGCAGGCGGATGGAGTCTTTCATGAACGTCCCGGCGAAACTCTATCTTGTCGGCCACGCTTTTGCCGGGCGCCCAAGAAGGCTGCTGGGCCGGCTCCGCGGAAATCACTGGCCCATGGCGGGCCTTCGATTTCAGGCCATGAATCAAAGGCGCGGCATTCTCCGGGATTGTGACAAGGCACACAACGCCCGGGCGTTGCCGTAAAGTAGCTGCTGTGCAACGAATCACTCTCTTTACGCTGACCACGGGCTTCGCGCTGCTGGCCGGGTGTACGGCTACCCCACCGCCTAAAGATGACCCGTCCAGCCACGATCCCGTTGCCCTGACCGTGATCGCTGAAATTGCGTTGACCCGGGGCGATTGCAAGACGGCGTCGGAAAGCTATGCGGAGGCGGCTCAGCATGGCGCGATTCCGCTTGCTCGCCAGGCCAGCCGGGTTGGCCTCGCCTGTGAAAACGTACCGGCGGCGTGGAAATCGGCGGTCCGTTGGCGGTCATTAGCCCCGACGGATCGCGAAGCGTCTGCAATGTATGCGACCGTGGCGATCAAGCAGTACAAGATCGCCGACGCCCGCTCCGCCATCGGCGAGTTCGCGAAGCTGCAGGACCCCAAGGACTCGTCTGGTCTGAGCGAGCTGGCGGGGCTGCTGCTGGAGCAGTCGGACGCCCCTGCCGTGCTCGCGGCGATGAGCGGGGCGTTGGACCCGGCCACGACGTCGCCCGACACCAATGCATTGCTTGCCGAACTCGCCTTGGACGCGAATGACGCGCAGAGGGCGGAACGGTACGCGCAGATGGCACTCGACAGTGATCCGAAGCAGTTCGGTGCCAAGCGCGTGTTGGCCCGTGCCTACGTCGTACGGGGTGATTCCGCGAAGGCGATATCAACCGCGCGCGAGATCATGCGCGACGATCCGACGCGCGGTGCATTCGAACTCGCCGAAGTGCTGGTGCAACTCGATCGGCTCGAAGAGGCGCATCAGGAACTGGAACGCCTGCGTAGCACCAAGGCCTCTACGAGCGAGATAGATCGACGGCTGGCTCTACTGGCCTACAACGCTGGCGATTTCAAAGAGGCTCAACAGCGCTTCACCGAGATAGCGACACAGGGTGAAGCACCGGATGCCGCGCTGTTGTACTTGGCAGATATCGCGCAGCGTGACGGAGATACCGATGCGGCACTTGCAGGATATCGCCGGTTGGCTGATTCGTCGCTAGCGCTTCAGGCGCGTTCGAGGGCCGCATCCATTCTACTGGCGCGCAGTAAGCGTTCTGAGGCATTGCTGCTGATGGACGACTACGTGACCGATCACCCGGATACGGAGTTTGAGGCGCGACTGTCGGAGGCGCGGCTGCTTGCGGACCACGGTGACGCCGAGGGTGGACTGACACTGCTGTCGACGGCACTGGAGCGGCACCCCAAGCATCCTGCGATTGAGTATGACCGCGCCGTGATACTCGAGCGCGCTGGCCGCGTCAAAGAGTCGGTGGAAGTTCTCGAGCGGCTTTTGCAGGAGCGGCCGGAAGACCCCGTTCTGATGAACGCTCTCGGCTATACGCTTGCCGATCACAACATGGATCTCTCACGCGCAGAGGGACTGATTCACAAGGCGCTGCTCCTAACACCCGATAGTCCCGCGGTGCTCGACAGCCTCGGATGGGTGCGGTATCGCCAGGGCGATGCGAAGGGCGCGGTACCTCAACTCGAGCATGCTTATGCCCTCGAACACGACGCAGACATTGCTGCACATTGGGGTGAGGTGTTGTGGGCTAGTGGCAAGCATCAGGATGCGCGGCGTGTTTGGGCGGCTGCGATTGCGCGGGCGCCGGATGCGCCTTTGTTGAAGGCAACGATGGCGCGGTTCCTCAAAGATGCTTCGTAAGCTTTTTGGGGCAGCCTTCATTGTGATGCTTGCGAGTTGTCGGACCGTGCCGGTCCGTCACGAGGCGGTACCTGCCGCGGCGCAAGCCTGGGAATCCCGCCGGCCGCAGTTACAGGCGCGCGATCAGTTTGAATTGAAGGGACGTGTGGCTGTCGCTACCGGGAGTGACGGATTTAACGCACGGCTGCGTTGGACGCAGAGCGGCAAACAGACTCACATGTCGCTCGACGGACCTTTGGGTGCCGGCGGAGTGCAGGTTACATCGAATGGCACTGGAGTGAGCATCGTCACGTCCCGCGGCGATCGACTCGACAACGATGCCGCCAGAGCCGAACTGACTCAGCGGCTGGGCTTTGACCCACCCATCGACAGTCTCCGCTATTGGGTGTTAGGCGTTCCCGATCCGGGGCATCCCGCTCAGGAGACGTTGGATGCGCAGCAACGTCTGGCTGCACTCGAGCAAGACGGGTGGCAGGTCCTGTACACGGATTACATGTCCGTGGGTGGCGAGTGGCTGCCTTCGAAATTGACGCTACAGCGACAGGGGGTTCGGGTGCGCTTGGTTGTGGATGGTTGGAATTCGTGACTGACGAAACGCTGTGGCCCGCGCCGGCAAAGCTGAATCTGTTCTTACACGTCACGGGCCGTCGGGCCGATGGGTACCACGACCTGCAGACCGTCTTTCAACTGATCGACCTCTGCGACGCGATTGCCATTTCAGTGCGCGAGGACGGCCGTATCGAACGCCCGGACGGCCCCGTGGGCGTTGACCCCGAATCGGACCTTACCGTCCGCGCAGCGCGAGCTTTGCAGAAGGCCTCCGGCTCGCCGTTGGGCGCGACCCTGCGCGTGCAGAAGCGGATTCCCATGGGCGGTGGGCTGGGGGGCGGAAGCTCAGACGCCGCCACTGTACTGCTCGCCCTGAACGACGTCTGGCGTTGCGGGCTATCCATCGATGCGCTGGCCAAGCTGGGGTTGCCTTTGGGCGCGGATGTGCCTGTTTTCGTTCGGGGTTCCTCAGCGTGGGGGGAGGGCGTCGGCGAGAACCTGCAGCCCATCGACCTACCAGAAACCTGGTACGTGGTCATCCATCCTGGGGTCCATGTGGGAACTAAGGACGTATTCCAGAGCCCTGAATTGACACGAAATTCACCCATCATCACAATGCGCGCCTTTCAGGAGTCGGGCGGCCGGAACGATTGCGAGCCAGTGGTCCGCGAACGGTTCCCCGCAGTCGCGCAAGCCCTCGATTGGCTGGCGCAGTTCGCACCGGCCCGGCTGACTGGCACAGGTTCCTGTATCTTCGCGCCCTGCGCGTCCGCCATCGACGCGGAACGCATCGCGGCGCGCGTACCGGAGCGCTGGACGAGTTACGTGGCTCGGGGGCTGAATGTCTCCCCTGTGCATGAGCTGCTCCGCACGCGGGAGCGCTTGGGTTAGTTTTTTCGGGTTGGGGTGTCGCCAAGTGGTAAGGCAGCGGGTTTTGATCCCGCCATTCGGAGGTTCGAATCCTTCCACCCCAGCCATATATAGCGGGAGTAGCCTCATCTAGCGCTCGCGTGTTGCTCTAGGCCGGTGCCACCGTGGAAGGATAACGTCGGCGGCGCTCGGTTCAGCGGCCCTTGTCTTTACGCGCGCCGTGGTGGTGAGTTAGTTCTAGCCGACATGATTGATGACGCGCCGCTGACGGCCCCGAAGGGGTGAGGCCCGTCCTCGGGCCGAATAATCCTTCCACCTCAGACAAAAATTATAATAGAAACAAGAACTTAGGAGATTCAGTCTTCTGCTACCAATGACAGCTTGATGACTGCGATCCCCTACAGCCCCCCTGGAGTCCCCCATTGCTGTCACTTCGCTGTCTTTAGTCGACCTTCCCGAATGAAGGTGTTCGCGCGTAGACTATTGTTCTGATTGAATAAAATCAGAACCTGAAATTAAGATGGCGAGAATTGCACCCGTAGTCTTTTAGCACAATATGTATCGTGCACCCATGCGCTTGACACGAATTTCCCTCTTGTACAAAGTGCATTTATGAATCCTTCACAGCCCAAACCTCCTTCAGACTCATTCGCGGACAAGCGAAGGCGTCAGGCTGAGTGGGAGAAGTACTGCGATGAAAGGCAGCTCTCCGTCGAGCAACGCAATCGGGCTGCGAGCATCATCCCGGCGGGCGCATCGATCAAAGTTCTGGCTTGGCCGAGTTTGTAAGTCCCAACGACTACGACTGGTTTACTCCAGCCGATCTCACCAGAGTTATCGACGCAATCCACGCGCTTCCTGACTGGCAGAGCGTTGTGCTTGTTGGTGGTCAGTCTCTAACCGCCTGGGTCGAGTACTACAAGATCAAGCTGCCCGCAATCGCGGGGCCCTATCTGACAGTCGACGCAGATTTCCTCGGCACTAAAACCGAAGCTGAAGTGATCGCGAGAGCGCTCGGAAGCAACGCTCGGATCCCGAGCATCGATGACCACACGCCGAATGCTGCGGCGATCGACTTCACTGGTGCGAGTGGTAGGAAACTACACATCGATATTCTCAGCGGCATCCTCGGTCTCAAAAGCGATGATGTCCGAAAGTTGGCTGTCAATCTTCAAATCAACACAAACAAGCCGGTCGCGGTATTACATCCATTGCTCGTCCTCGAAAGCCGATGCGTCAATCTTCAGCGGCTCGCAGAAAAGCGCCACAGAAACGGTATCACTCAAGCTAGCGTTGCGTGCACCGTTGTCGAGAGTTACCTGTCGGAATGTCTCAGCGTGCCGGCTCGCCGCAGAGAGGCACTCAAAGCCACCAGGCGCATCGCCAACCTCGCTCAAAAGAGTGCCGGCGTCTTCGTTTGGCGGCAATGGGATATTGATGTCATCGCCACCGTTGATGCCTCGAAAATGCCCGGCCAGTTTAACCGATCCTGGGCCCATGAACTCGCCGAGGTGGCCAGGAAAAGAAACATTGGCAGTCGGGCGGTGAAGAAGATTTCTACACCGTAACGGCCTGTTGCGAAATGTTGGAGTGCCTGCTGATCGTGAAAACCTCGCCAACATTATCCTTCAATGATCGGTCTTCCATCGCAGCCTTGATCTGCTCTACATCCTCTGGTTTTGACCCCTTGATCCAAGCGGCATGGTTTCTCCCCATCGTGGACACGTTGTGCCCATCATCCAGCGCCACCAACAGCCGATTGTGGCCGACCATGAGTCTCCAGCTAATCAGCGAATGACGGTCGTTATAGGGTTTGCGATACCAAATGGCCATTGTCCCCAAGACTCGACGCCATCGATTGTACGGAAGATGCACGGTTCGAAACGGTTCGCCATTTTCTGTATGGAAGGCGTAATCGTGATCGATATTGTCAGTGGCAACCATCCTTTCTCGGAGCACTAACTGTCGACGCAGTACTTTTAAGGCACGCGGCAGAATCGCTGCACGATACGACCTGTTGTGTGATCTTTTCAGCCTCTGCATCCATCGTAGGTGGAAACGTCGCGTTGCAGATGTTATTTCACGAGAGCCATGGAACGACCTTCTGGATGTCGCGTGCGGGACTGGCCACATCGTTTTGGAAGTGTTCAGACGTGGCGCCGTGCGTGAGCCACGTCGTGCTGTTCTGCGAGAGGCCATGCGGGTGCTAAGGCCGGGCGGAAGGCTGATTATTCTTGAAGCCTCCAACATTCCCCTGCGTTGGCTGCAAAGCCTCTATCTGCAATACATGGCGATCTGCATGCCGGCGATCGGCTGGATGGCCACAGGAGGAGGTCGCTCCGGGTGACGCGCCTGCGGCCGAAGTGGTGTGACGTGACAAGGGTGCCGTTGTATGGCTCTGGTTTTCTGGCCGCAGAAATGGTTCGTGGTGCCTCGATCCGAGCCCAGTACGTCGGCGTTTACTGAATCGCTGGTGGCAGCAATGGGGAATCGAAGGTACTGCAGGGGAATATTTCTGTCAGTATCGTCGGTGCTTGTTGATTATACGAATATTGATTTGGCGCGGCGAGAATGGCGCGTTTTACGCCGCACCAAATCAATGGTCCTCCCGAGCAGGTACTCGACAGCGTACATTCGACTGTGTACGCGATAGCGTTCTTGCGGTACTGTACGTTATCGCGTACTCGTATCGTTCGCCGCTGTCATGCTCATCCGAACTCCCGCAGACCTTGGAGCCGCCATTCGCGCGGGTCGCCGCGCATTAGGGCTGGGTCAGGCAGAACTCGCAACTCGCGTGGGCGTCCAGCGCCAGTGGATCATCAAGATCGAATCGGGGAAATCGACGGCTGAAGTGGGGTTGGTGTTACGTACACTCAATGCGCTCGGCCTAAAAGTTGAGATCGGCGAAGCTCTCGACAAACCCGTATCCGCGAGGCCGCCGTCTGGCCTCTCATATGATATCGACGCTGCGCTGGAACGTACACGACCCACGCTTGCAACACTTGTACACCCTAGCTCACCGAAGAAACGCAAGCGATGAGCGAACTGATTGCGCTCGCCGGAGATCGCGAAATTGGCCGCGTCCGCATGGAGCGTGGGCAGCTCTCTTTCCGATATGCAGATGCTTGGCTCGCTGAATCAGCTTGGCACTTCCCCTTATCGCTGTCGATACCGCTTGCTAATCCAGAGCACGGAAATCGCGTCTTCGGCCCAAACTTGAGCAATCTCCCTCCCGACAACACTGATATTCTCCGTCGTTGGCGACAGCGCTCAGGGGTTCGTTCAAACTCTCCGTTCGCACTCTTAGAGCACGTCGGCGAAGATTGCGCGGGAGCGATTCAGTACGTCCGTCCCGCCCCGACCTCCTGAACGTGTCACGCCCATTTCTCGTTACCCTTCTCGAAAGCGGTCAGCTGCCCTTCCACAAAGTGGGGACGCATCGCCGGGTCAGGTTTTCGGATCTGATGACATACAAGCGACGTCGCGATGCGGAAAGCGAGGCGGCGCTTCGCGAGCTTGCTGCCCTGTCACAAGAACTGAAGCTCGACATCTGAGCGGTACAAAAATAGTTAGTCTGCAGGGGACGGGGTGTCAAACTTTACGGTCATCTACGACGCCTGCTTGTTGTATCCGGCGTCAATCCGCGACCTCGCCCGACTGCTTGGTCACGGGTTTTGAGTCCCTGGAGGCCGGTCTGGCTGCGCTACCTGATCCCGATGATCGCCACGTGCTCGCTGCTACCATTCATTGCGGCGCTCAGGAAATCGTGACGTTCAACGTCCGTGACTTTCCTGCAGACGTGTTGCACCCTTATGGCATTCGAGCCGTCCATCCTGACGTATTCGTCGAGCATCTCCTGGATCTCAATCCGGAAGCCGTGTGTGAAGCGATCAGGAGGATCAGGCGTCGTCTGATAAATCCGCCGTGCAGTGCGGAGGAGATGATCACAAAGTACGAGAGTCAGGGGTTGGCAGTTAGTGCATCGATCCTGCGGACGCGGGTCAACTCTTTGTAATGCCGCCAAACCAATGCAACCCGGCTTCTGACCGATCTCGAATGCGCGCACTGCATAATCAGGGCCAATTTCTGCCGCTCGTTACTCTGACTGAAGATCCCCCCCCAAAACCGCCGTTCGCAGGTTGGGATAGTCTATGCAAGCGATAGATGCAAAACGCTCGAGCGGCGACAGAACGGCTTTTTGAGAGGAACATGGAATGTCGACGGATTTGTATGTTTTCGTAGATCATAGCTCGGCATTGAAGGTTTCGAATTGATGAATAAGCCTACGGATTCCGATGTCTTTGTCTGCAATCACAGCGAGCTGGCCTTCAAAAAAATGGTAGATCAACTCGTTGCCGTTCGGAAGTCGCGACGCTAGATGACACGGCGCACGCTCGAAAGGTCCATTATTGCTCGTGCCAAAGGACACGCCATGATCACAATCAAACAGAAGCCAATGATCGCCCTCGCGCTTGCGAAAGGTCACGATTCGCGCATCATCCGATCCCGTCTCGTACTCCTCAAATCCGGTCGATCGCAACTGCTTAGGCACTTGGCTCCTGAAGAGATCACGTCGATTCTCGAAGGATTTCTCGTCGCTCACGCTATAACCGCGTGAAATTATGAAATCCATCGGTGCGCATTCGCGTCCCGAGAAGCTCACACTTGCCTCCAGACACCTGCGTGTACTGGGATCTAGCGGGCGGAACCCGGGATACGTGACGCGGAAGACGACGAGTTGCTGCGGTCCTCCGCTCCAATCATCCATGTTTATAATGTAGTTTCGCGGGACCTTATAGATCACTTTGTCGATTGAAAACGTAACCACCTGTGTAGATTCCGACGGCGTAAATCGCAGCTCCGGTGCGCTTGCCTGATCCGAAGCATGCGCAACCCACACCGCGGGCAACACCAGCGCTAACGCCACCAAGCGGAACGGGCGAGTCATGTGCAACCTCAATCAATCGCCCCATTGCAGGCCACAGAACCCGCCTTGAGCATTCACCTAGATCTCCTGGATGAGATGCGGAGTTCCCTCCAGGACCAGGTTGGGAGGGTAGGGATCCCCCGCGCTGCCCGAGTGATACGCCGCGCCGAAAGTCCAGGCGCATAGGTCTGCGACTTCCTGCCCGCCAGGATTCACCCAGCTCGTGCCGTCCGGGTCTGTGACGGATTCCGAAAGCTCGTGTGCAATGATGTTCGCCATCCCGTCCGCGCCCAGACTTCCACTCATCGTCGTCGGATAATTCCAGATACAGGAATAGGCGAATTGTGCTTCCGCATCACCAACGAAAGCGTACTTGATGTCTACGCCGCTCACGGTCGGCAGGCCGCTGCTTACGCTTGAACTGTGCCAGCCACAATTTCGAATGCCGAAGCCGGTTTCATTCATATCCGGCGACGTTAGTACGAAATATACTGCGTTAGGGTCGGCGGGTAGCTGCCCTTCAGAGATTGCGTCCCACACAACGAGGTAGACGGAATAATGCGTGAGGTTGACCCCATGCGAGTACTCGTCTGACGCCGACCTCTTGTATCGAACGCGGTTGAGCACGAAATCTTTGCCTCGCTCGTCACCACCGGCGCGGGCCCGCTGGCTATAGTAGGTCGTGTTGATATTGAAGTAAGACGAACTACCGACGTGCGTTATGAACTTCACTCGGATGCGCTGCGCATCCTGATTGCTACTCCAGTTTCCATACCAAATGAAGTAGGCATTGACGCCAGGTCCGTCATTGATTATCGGACCACCGTCGCAACTTATCCCATTCGACGCTATGACGCCGCTTGGCGCGACCGGACCGGCAGTTGCTGAGGTCGGATCGCTGGCAGGGCGGGCCACAAACGTAGTTGCGTTGGCGCCCTGCACGAAGCACATCGAACAAAGAGCGACAAGCATCAGACATTGGCAGGCATTTATCACGTTTCCTATTTCCGAGGTCTCCGACTCCCATATTTCTTCACTCGCGGATGGACCGTTACCCACCTTTAACGTGCAAGTGCGTGCCCCTAAGGGCAACGTCCTCGTTGAAGTTGCACTGCGTTGATCGGCTTGTCAAGAGTGTCGAGATCGTGCGGGCTGTCGCAGCGTCAAAATCAACCGATCACTGCTATATAACCTAAAGTTGTCATGGTGTAGGTGGGGAAAACCAAACCATGCTGTAGTGGATCTGAGTTGGGTGGTCCAGAGAAATCGCTATATTCGATTCCGGTAGGGTCCGCAGGACGCGGACGACTCCTGTGGGAGTTAGTTCTGACCATCCTGAGAATGCTGCCAGCCACATCGATCGCCAGGCATTCGGCCGTGTACTCATCGACGATAGTCAGGCGCTTCAACTGCTGACCGTTGACGCTGGCATCGAACACGAAATCGTAGGTCAACACGCGCCCGATACCGCTGGCCGGTAGCGCGGCGGTGCGGGTCAACGTAGTTGCCGCCTGGGTCATGCAGCTGAAGTCGCAGACCCCTGGGGCCGGACGGATCCTCGGTCTTGGGTCTCCAGAGGTTGGAGAGAAAGAAGGACCGACGCTCGTCGATTGCTACCGCGTGCCGCGAAATGGCGACGTCGGGATTGTTCGCAGTGTTGGGCAGTCTCGTGGGATGACTGAACCAGCCTACGGAACTCACCGTATGGGTGCCTTCCCTGAACGGACTGCGCACTGAACCATCCGCCGCTGCGATGCGCCATGCAAGCAGTCCGTCTCACCCGGATACTTCTCTCCAGGACGGTGAGATAAAACAGCTTCTGGCGACCGTGAACAACGGGAACCGACTCGCAAATGCCGAACGCGTTCCGGCGCAGGGAACAAGACGCAGTGGCACCGGCGACGTTTCTTATGAAGCTCTTGCGGGCTTGGGCTCGGATCTCTACAAGAGGTACCGCGTCTATCTTCAATACGTCGGCATCGTGACCCCGCCTTGCGACTACGCGGAGCGGTTGCAACGCATGTTTTCCGGGGCTCAGTGGACCAAGCTGCAGCTGTTCGCCTTGGATCCGGTAGACCTCGCATTGTCCAAACTGGAGCGCAATTCGGATCGTGACCGCGAGGATGTTCTGCGCTTGGCCCAGGCTGGCTACGTCGACTGCGGCGTACTGAAGGCGCGTTACCTCGAGGAGGTCCGACCGTATTTGCTCCATCAGCACGAGTGGCACGATCAGATTCTCGAGCTGCGGATCAAAATGATTTCGGAATCCAGTTCCAACACACCTATGGCTCCCATCATGTCGCCACGCCGGATCCGCGCTTCGCAGTGAGCGAGGTACGCATCGAATACCTCGCTACACAATCGAGTGTTTGACATGCTACTCACGCGCGGTAGGTACCGGTAGTCGGGAAATTCTTCTTCAAAGGAGAATGTACCGAAACGCATTTGCTGCTTGATGGCCTCGAGACGCTCTCGTGCTCGACGTAGGTTGGCCTCCGAGGGAGGGCGCTTGATGGAGGGGCGGTATCGGACGCCGTTGAATATGAAGTCGAATTGAATCCGCCCCCGGGGCGCCGCCACGACGCCGCCCGTGAACCATTTGCTGCCCATATCGGTGATGCCTTCTATCCGTGCGTGAACGACTTGCCGACGATGATCCTTGGGATCAATAAACATATATAAATCAATATCTTACGAGGCATATCAAGAAGGAGAGGTTCTCTGCCTACTGGCGCATGCTCGGAAAATGAGTATAATTCACTCATATCTATCGGTCACTGCACAGCCATGACTACCATCACCAAACGAGCCAATTTCGACCTGTCCCCCGAGCAGGACGAGCTGCTCGCGAACCTGCGTGCCCAACTCTCCGCCTCCAGTACAAAGGAGGCCGTGTTGCGGGCGGTACAGCTGATCACTTTGCTGCTGGACGAGGTGCAGCAAGGCAATCGTCTATTCGTCGGTAAAAGCCCAACTACTGCTGTCCGGCTGGCGATCCCAGAGCTGGAGGCTCGCGTACACGGACAATGGCGCTGGCTTGTCGAGCGTCCCCATCCCTGGCGGCGGCAACTCTGGGTCAAGGGGCGCAAACTGTTGGCATCGGCTGTGTGGCTCGACGCATTGACTAACGGTATGGGCCCGCGCGAGGCCGCAGAGAATTGGGATCTGCCTTTGGAAGCCTGTGAGGAGATCTTCGCGTACTGCGAGGCGAACAAAGCACTGATCGAAGCCGAGGCCAACGAAGAGCGGCAACGTTTGAAGCGAGCGAATGTCGACGTCGCTGCCCGGGCACCGGCTTGAAAATCCTGGTAGATGAGGATTCGCAGGCTCGCTCACAACTCAACATCTTGCGCAGTGATGGGCACGATGTGGTGGCTGTCGGCGAGCTCGATAAGAATGGGACGCCTGACCCGGAAATATTCGAGCTCGCGCAATTGCTCGAGCGCGTCCTGTTGACTCACAACACTGAAGACTTTCACGAGTTACACAGGGAGCGGCCGGAGCATCGGGGAATCATGGCAGTCTTTCGCGACTCCGATCCGCGAAAGAACATGAATCATGCGCAGATCGCGGCAGCGATTCGCCGACTTGGAAGTTCAGGGGTGCCCGTCGCGGGTGATTTTCACGTGCTCAATTATTGGCGCTGAGCAGACGTTCTGCTGTCGGTTGTTGTCCAGAGTCTCGAGCCTGTGTACCGCTCGCGTGATAAACGGCTGCAGCGTGCCTGACAGAGGACTGGATTGGGGAAAGAACAGCTTTGCAAATACCAGGCCGGTGACGATGCTGTAGAGGAAAAAGTCGTACCACCCGATCGTCGTCCCTATCGTGCTCGCGATCACTGCTCGGCGCAGATGTGCTCTTTCTCCTGTGCTGTTCATGGTCGATTGGATGATTTCTGACGAGGTCGAGCACTTACGGCGATGACGGTGTCGTGCATCGCTTTTGCCGCGACAGACAGTTCAAATCCGGGATGCATGATGATGCCGACGCGGCGCTCGATAGCGGGTTCGCGTAAGGGGATGCATTTGGCTCCGAGCTGTTTGATCTGCCGGGCGCACAGCGCCGGCACCGCACTTACGCCGAGCCCGGCGGCCACGAGCGAACCTATCGTGGTCAGTTGATGGCATTCGAGGGCTACTGCGATCGACTTGCCGTGCTGCTGTAACGCCTCTTCAATGAAGCGTCGTACCGTCGACGGCCTGGCCAGAGCGATGAAGGGGTGTGCAGACAGTTGTGTCCAGGTCAGGCTGCGGGCCCGGCACAACGGTGACTCGGGGGGAACGGCCGCCACAAAAGGATCCTGGAACAACGGCACGAATCGATAGGCGGATTCCGGCGGCGGCTCGAAGCCGATTCCCAACTCCACTCTGCCTTTGGATACGAGCTCGAGGACATCCTCATGAATGACGTCGAGAATGGTGACATCGATATGGGGATGACGCTGGCGGTAGGCGGACAGGATGGTCGGTAAGATGTTCCCCGCGAAGGAGGGCATGGCAGCGACCGTTACGCGTCCACGCTGCAGCGTGAACCGCTGCCGCAGCGTCTCCTCCGTGTCCTGCCAGTCGGCCAGTATCTGGCGGGCCCGGTTCAGAAAGATCTCGCCCTCCGGAGTGAGTCGCACCTGCCGGGTGGTACGGGCCAGAAGCGGACCTCCCAGTTCCTGCTCGAGCTTTTTGAGCGACAGGCTGAGCGCGGGCTGGGACATATACAGCCGCCGCGCGGCGGCGGCGAAATTCAGGGTATCCGCCAGCATCAGAAAGACGTGCAGCTGCTTCTCGTTCATTGATAAGTAACGTAAATGAATCAGGCCGAAATTTAAACTTAACAATCCGGCGGGCGCGGCGAATAATCGTGTATTGCCTGATTTCCCCCGGGTGACAGCGATGGCAGGTTTCGATAAGCGCGTTCAGAGCTATTCCCAGGCGCTCGAAGGCCTCGTGGACGGCATGACCGTCATCTCGGGCGGATTCGGGTTATGCGGTATCCCCGAGAATCTCATCGAGCAGATCCGGACCATGGGGGTTCGCAATCTCACAGTGGTGTCCAATAACTGTGGCGTGGACGGCTTCGGTCTCGGAGTACTGCTCGAAGATCGGCAGATCCGGCGAATGATCGCATCCTATGTGGGCGAGAATGCGCTGTTCGAGAAGCAACTGCTCTCCGGAGAGTTGGAGGTTCAGCTGACGCCCCAGGGGACCCTTGCGGAAAAGCTGCGAGCGGGTGGGGCTGGCATTCCGGCCTTCTTTACGGCCACCGGGGTCGGCACGCCGGTTTCGGAAGGAAAAGAAGAGCGCACCTTCGGGGGGCGCCGCTACATCCTCGAAGAGTCGATTACCGGTGACTTTGCGATCATCAAGGGCTGGAAAGCGGATTGGTACGGCAACATCGTCTACCGGCATACCGCACAGAATTTCAATCCCCTTGCGGCCACGGCCGGGCGCATAACGGTGGCTGAAGTCGAAGAGATTGTGCCCCCGGGGGAGTTGGAGCCCAGCGCCATCCACACGCCGGGGATTTATGTCGACCGCCTGATTCAGGGCCGCTTCGAGAAGCGAATCGAACAGAAGACCACCCGGAGCGTATAGCAATGGCGCTGACTCGCGAACAAATGGCACAGCGCGTGGCTCGGGAGCTGCGCGACGGTTACTACGTCAATCTCGGAATCGGTATTCCGACTCTGGTTGCGAACTATGTGCCTGAGGGCATCGATGTCATGCTGCAGTCGGAGAACGGCTTGCTCGGCATGGGACCGTTTCCGACACCGGACGCGGTCGATGCCGATATGATCAATGCCGGCAAGCAGACAGTGACTGCCCGCAAAGGGGCTGCGATCTTTTCGTCCGCGGATTCCTTCGCGATGATCCGCGGCGGGCACATCGATCTCACGGTCCTCGGAGCCTTCGAGGTGGATGTGTTCGGCAATCTCGCCTCATGGATGATCCCCGGAAAACTCGTAAAGGGTATGGGGGGAGCCATGGATCTCGTTGCGGGTGCGGAGAACATCATCGTGCTGATGACTCATGCATCCAAGTCCGGTGAGTCAAAGTTGCTGCCGAAGTGTTCGTTGCCTCTGACGGGAGCCGGTTGCGTCCGCCGGATACTGACTGACCTCGCCTACCTCGAGATCGAGGAGCGGACTTTCGTGCTGAAGGAGCGGGCGCCCGGAGTCAGTGTTGAATTCATCAAGGAACGCACCGCGGGCGCACTGCGGGTGTCCGGCAACATTCCAGAGATGACTTTTTGACCCGAGAACGGTTGGTTTCATGTCCGGCGCAAAGATCGCATTTTACGGACCGCCGCTGCGCTGCGGCCCTACGCGTGGTTTAATCGCCAACCGATGATCATGGAGATCGGGAGGCCGATCATGATGATATGACTCGGTAGCGCGACGGCGATCGTCGGTCCGCCTACGTACAGCGGACGTCCGATGAATGTAATGGGCAAGATCACGTAGTTCAGTGCGAGGAAGAATAAGGTTCCGAAGACAAGGCCTGAAAGGAATGCATGCCTCACCAACCATCCGTGGCGTTTTGCAACCATATAGTAGATGGCAGCGGCACCGATTGTAATCACGAAGTGGAGTCCAACTCCGATCATCGCCATCGCGTCGCCACCTCGGATGACTGCGTCTTTCCCGAGCAGCGCGGCAGCCACACCTTTCCAAGGCCTAAGAACGGAAGTTCCCGCACTGATAGCCTTGACCGTGTTGAAGGCCAAATCAATCGTGCCGGGCACCACTCCGGCGATTGCAACTGTCGAAGCCGCAGAGCCCTCCTCCCGGCGCGACTCGCTCGGACGGATGGATGTCGCTTCGATGCTCTCTTTGTTTCCGTCTACTGCTTCAATCATTGTGGCCCTCCGGATCCATGGCTTGGACGCGATGTGCAAGTGAGCTTACTGAAGCGTGGTCATCTCCATAGAGCCATCTTAGAGAAAAAGCGTCGGACCATTTGAGTTGCGTGCCCGACACTATCTACATAGCTTCGGCGCTCAGAATGCTTGCGAAGACCGCGGTGGAGAGCTGGGGCCTCGGCGAAGGAGATCGGTTGGCAGTGGCCAGGCTGCCCATGTGTGTGGTTTTTCACCGCAGGCTGGATACAGTTCGGCCGTGACACTGGGCCGATGCAGCGCACTCAAAGGGTCGATGCTCGGGAGTTGGCGGGCTGCAGACCTCGAGTCAATGCTGAGGCGGCGTGCCGGCATTTACGGCGGTCGCGCCGCGATTCCACCATCCACCTCCGAGTGACTGGAACAAGGCTGCCGTGTCTCCAAAGCGGCTGGCCTGCGCCTGAATCAATGTGAGCTCAGCCTGTTGGTACGCCTGTTGCGCGCTCAGCAGCGCCAGATAGCTCACGTAACCGGCCTCGAGTTGCTTCTGGGTGAACTCCAGTGTGGTCTTCGCGGTAGCTTCTGCGGACGCGGCCGCTTGGAGGGACTCCGCGTCGCAGTAGAGCGCATGCAGTGTGTCGGCCACGTTCTGAAATGCCGTCAATACGGTGTTGCGGTATTGCGCGGCAGCCTGATTGAAAGCTGCCTCGGCGGCATGCTGCCTGTGACGCAGTGTGCCGCCGTCGAAAATTGTCTGCGAGGCGTTTGCGACGACGTCCCAGAAGCTGCCCCCCTTTGCGAACATCTGCCCGAAATGCGTGGCATTTCCACCCAGGTCTGCGCTGATGGAGAATTGAGGCAGGCGGTTCGCGATGGCTACACCGATTTGTGCACTTGCCGCGTGCACCTGTTCCTCGGCGGCACGCACGTCGGGACGCTGTTCAATTACCTTGGAGGGTAGGGAGAGCGGAAGGTCTTCGGGGAGGTGCAATGCCGCCAGCTCGAAGGTTTCGGGAATGTCATGATCCGGCGCGTTGCCAACCAGCATCCGCAGCAAGTCGCGCGTCTGTTCGAGTTGCCTTTCCAGGGGGGGCAATTGTTGCTGAGCCTGAGCAAGAGCGGATTCCTGGGCCGCCACATCGATGCGGGCTGCGTAACCGAGTTGCAATTGGGTCCGCAAAATCGACAGCGAGCGCATGTTCGCCGCGATGATTACCTCGACCGCGGCAATCTGGGCGCGAGTCGCCGCTTCCTGGATTGCCGCGGCCACCACGTTGGTGGCGAGTGTCACGTAGGCTGCTTCGAGCTGCAGCCTGGCGCCATCCGCCTGCGCCTGCAGGGACTCCATCTGGCGACGGTTGCCGCCGAAGACATCGGGCACGAATCCGACAGTCAACTCGGCGGTGTGGAAGTTATAAGTGACCGGCTGAGCGGGACCGAGCGGCACGATGTTCTCGCCGTTGCCTTGGATTCCGGGTGCATTCGCACTGGCCGTATTGCCGGAAATTTTGGTGCGTTGTGCGGAGTAGCTGCCCTGCGCGGTGGGAAAGAAGTAGCCCCGTTGTGCATAAACATTTTCCTGAGCTTGCTCGAGCGCCGCAATTGCCGTATCGATCGTGGGGTTCGCCGCGAATGCCTTCTCGACGAGGTGGTTGAGAGCAGGGGACTCGAATGACTTCCACCACTCGCCGGAAATGTCAGATCCCGTACTCAGGCGCTGACGTGCACCGGCGATGGCTGCCGCTGACACCGTCTCGCGTGGCAAGGGGGTGGGTGCATACCCGGCTGAGACTACCGTCGAGGGGCGCTTGTAGTTGGGACCCACTGCGCAGGCCGCGAGCAACATTGCGAAGGCGCACGCCGTGGTTATCTGGGACAGGGGGGGCGTTGATGAGGCTCTCACAGAGTGTCATCCTCCGTTACTGACCGGGGCCGCGGTGGAGTATCCTCGCCGACAAACATCAGTTGCATGGCGGGCGCAACAACGAGCAACATGATTGGCCCGAGCAACATGCCGCCCACCACCACCGTCGCGAGGGGGCGCTGAACCTGGCTGCCGATTCCGTTGGAAATGGCAGCAGGAAACAAGCCGATGCACGCCGACAAGGCGGTCATCAACATCGGGCGCATGCGTTGCTCAGCGGCATTGAGCATTGCCTCCCGCGGAGCCTGGCCATGACTCCACAACTGCCTGAAGTAGCTGATGACCAGGATCCCGTTCATGACTGAGACACCGAACAGGGACACAAAGCCGATGTCGGCGGAGACACTCAAATTCTGACCCGATACGAACAACGCAAGCAGGCCGCCGGCCATGGCGAACGGGATGCCGGCCAGGGTCAGCAAGCTGTCGCGCAGGGAGTTGAACAGCCCGTACAGCAGGACCATGATGATGGCGATCGCGATGGGAACAACGAGCATCAGGCGCTCCTTGGCTTGCCGCAGCTCTTCGAATTCGCCCGCCCATTCCAGGCGATAGCCCTGCGGAATCCTGATGTTGCGCGCAATCCTCGCCTGTGCCTCGGCGACAGTGCCGCCGAGGTCGCGACCGCGGACGCTGAACTTGACAGGCATGAACCGCTCGTTGCGCTCGTGATAGATGTAGGAGGCGCCGGTGTCCAGTGAGATCGTGGCGAGATCGGTGAGCGGAATGAAGGAGGTTCCCCCTGCTGCGTTCTGGTAGCCCACCATCAAGTGCCGGACGGAGTCCACTCGATCGCGGAACTCGGGGGCGAACCGGACCGTGAGGGCAAATTGCCGATCCCCCTCCAACACGGTCGTGGCTTGTGTGCCGCCCAGGGCAGCCTGGATCACCGCATTCACATCGCCGGAATTCAGCCCATACCGAGCCGCCCGGGCTCGATCGACACTGATGTTGAGATTGGGCTGACCGAGCACGCGGAAGATGCCAAGATCCTCGACGCCTCGGACCTGGCGCATCTGCGCATAGATCTCATCGGCCAACCGCTCGAGAACGCCGAGGTCGGAGCCGAATATCTTGATTGAGTTGGCGCCCTTGATACCGGACAGTCCCTCCTCGACGTTGTCCTGGATGTACTGCGAGAAGTTGAACGAGCTGCCGATGAATTCGCGGTGGAACTCCTCCTGCAACGAGGCGACCAGGCGCTCCTTGTTGCTCCCGGCCGGCCATTGGTCGAAGGGTTTCAAGGGACAGAAGAACTCAACGTTGTTGAATCCTGACGCATCGCTGCCGTCATCCGGCCTGCCGTGCTGCGAGGTGACGGTGATGACTTCCGGATGACTCTTCAGAATCGCCCGCATACGGTTCACCGCTGCGTCGCCGGCCTGCAGCGATATCGTGGGAGGCATGGTCACCCGGATCCAGAGATTACCTTCCTCCAGGGTCGGCAGAAACTCGCTTCCCAGACCCAGGAGCGCCCCCCCGCCGAGCAAGAGGAAGACCAGACCGATGGCCACGGTGGTACGGCGGCGCTCGAGCGCCCAGCGCAGAACCGGTGTGTACGCTTCCCGCAAAGCCCGCACCAGCCGGGTCTCGTGCTCCTTGACGTGCTTCGGCAGCAGGATGGAGCAGAGGGCCGGTGTGACCGAGAAGGTCGCGATGAGGGCCCCGGCGAGCGCGTAGCCATACGTACGAGCCATGGGCCCGAAAATCTGACCCTCGACTCCCTGCATCGTGAAGAGCGGAATGAATGCCGCGACGGTAATCAAAGTCGAGAAGAGAACCGCCCGGTCGACCTGCATGGCGCTGATGAAGATCATCCGCAGCCGGTTGGTCCATCCGACATTGCTTTCCAGCGCCCAACCTCCAGCGCTCTCGCCGTAAGTGTGCACGACGGCGTGCCGGTCGGACTCGCCGTGCTGAAAGTTGCGGAACACGTTCTCCACTAGAATTACCGCCGAGTCGACGATGATGCCAAAGTCGACGGCGCCCACGGACAGCAGGTTGGCCGACTCGCCGGTGACGACCAGTAGAATCACGCTGAAGAACAGCGCGAAGGGTATGTTGGTCGCTACGATGACTGCCGTGCGCAGGTCGCCCAGGAACAGCCACTGAATCAGGAACACCAGAACGCAGCCGAAGATCAGGTTGTGCAGCACCGTATGGGTGGTTACATGGACCAGCGACGAGCGGTCGTAGTAGGGGACGATCTTCACTCCCGGCGGCAGGAGATGGCTGCTGTTGATCTTTGTGACCTCGGCCTCCACCCTGGCGAGCACGTCCTTGGTATGCAGGGTGCGATTCATAACCAGGATGGCCAGCACGGCGTCGTCGTCTTGATCCCGGCCTGCCTGCCCGAGCCTCGGTACATGTCCCACCTGCACTTGGGCGATGTCTTTCACGAGCACGGGTGTCCCACCCACCTGGCCGAGGACGACGTTCTCGATATCCGACACATCTTTGATCAGTCCGACGCCCCGGATATTCACCGATTGCTGGCCGAGACTGACTGTACGGCCGCCGACGTTGATGTTGGCATTGCCGAGCGCCTGGATGAGCTGCGGCACGGTGATGTGGTAGCCCTCGAGTTTGCGGGGATCAGCCTCCACCTGATACTCCTTGGTCGTGCCACCCCACGCCACGACCTGCACGACGCCCGGAACAGTCAGAAATCGACGCTGCAGCACCCAGTCCTGCAGCGTGCGTAGATTCGTCAGGCCGAAGTGGGGCGGTCCCACCAGTTGGTAACGGTAGATCTCCCCGACCAGGCTGGAAGCCTGGATCTGCGGCTGCACGCTGTTGGGTAGACTGACATTCTGCTGCAAGCTGAGCGCCGCCTGGGTGTAGGCGAAATAGTAGTCAATCCCATAGTCGAACGTGACGCGCACGAAGGAAAGTCCATAGAAGGAAGTCGAACGGATGCTGCTTACACCGGGGGTCCCCGCGAGTCCTACCTCCATCGGCACGGTGTAGTAACGCTCCATCTCCTCCGCCGAGAGCCCAGCAGCTTGCGCCGTGATCTCGAGGATGACGGGAGCTGGGTTGGGATACGCTTCAATGTTGAGCTTTGAAAAAGCCAGCAGGCCGGCGCCAAAGAATCCGACGAGCGCGACGAGTACGATCGGCCGGCGCAGCAATGCAAAGGAGACGAGGGCTCGTAACATGGATTGTGCTTATGCTTATGGAAGGTAGATCAGTCGGCCCCGCCCTGGACGGAGGCGTTGCTGATGAACAGCGCGCCGCTCGCAGCTACGCGCTCGCCCCCTTTCAAGCCAGCAACGATCTCGTCGTAACCGCCCTGGCTCTCGCCGACACTTACTGTGTGCCTGGTGAACAGCCGATCATCGCCAGTCACCCAGACGCTCATCGTGCCGTCGCCTTCGCGAACGACTGCATCCACAGGAACGCCGAGCGCGCGCCTGGGACTTCCCGCATGGACGGTAAAGGTCGCGAACATCTGCGCGCGCAGCTCGTCTTTTGGGTCCTTCATCACCGAGCGCACGACCAACCGGTGAGTGTTGGGGTCGACAGACTCCGCAATGCTGTTAATGTTTCCCTGAAATACCCGTCCGGGATAGGCTAGCACTCTCACATCGATCGCCTGGCCGACCTGCAAGGACGGGATGTTGGCTTCGGACACATCCGCCAGCAGCCATTTGCTCGACACATCCGCCACTGAGTATGGAGCCGGCGTTCCGCCGGGCTGCACCAGCGTGCCGGGGGCGGCATTGCGCGCGGTCACCACGCCCGCGATGGGACTCGGAACAGGCATCTCGGCATCGAGTTGCCGATCGGCCACCATGCGATCCATCTGCTGATCGGTCTTGCCGAAGATCCGTACGGCATTGCGGGCGGCCGCGTAGGCCGCGACCGCCGCTTGCTGGTCCGAAACGGCTTGTTCATATTCCTTCTGTGCGATTCCCTGTAAGGCGTACAGTCCTCTTGCGCGCTCGAGTACAGATGACGCCAGCTTTAGTGTGCCGGCCGTTGCGATGAGGGTTGACTCGGCCTGCACCAGATCGGGGCTGTCGATCGTGAAGAGCAATTGACCCTTGCTCACGTGGTCGCCGGCCTTGGCAAGCAGGCGCAAGATGCGTCCCTGATAGGGTGGCGAGACCTGTACCGCCATGTCCTGGTCGAAATCGATGTTGCCGACAGTCTCCTGCTCGGGAGTGAACGTGTGTTCGGAGACCGTTTGCACGGACACGGAGCGCAGTTGTGTTGCGCTCAACTGCACGCTCTCATTTGGCTTGGTGGATGGAGCGCTGTCGGAGTGGCCGTCGGTGCTGCCGGCTGCCCGCGTGCTGCAGGCGACGAGCCACGGCAATGCGGCTACCCAGGTGATGAGCACCAACCGCTGCATGTGAGTTGATTGCATGAAAGCTCCCCGCGACTGACTCAGTCCCGCTGCAGCTATGGTGCCGGATTGTGCCTTTCCGGAGCCTTGCCCGAAGATTACCGAATGGTAAGGTCAGGCGACCGCGCAGGGTTGCTGCAATCGCGCATTGAGCGCAGCGTGTCTGCGCCCTCGAAATGGATCTGCAGCGGGCAATAGGATGCAGGCTCGTAATCCGGGATGAGCGTTGTCGAGAGTCAGCTTGCCGCGATGTAGGCTCGCCGTGGCTGCGACGATGGCAAGGCCCAACCCGTTGCCCGGCTGTTGACGCGAGGTGTCCATGCGATAGAAGCGTTCGGGAAGTTTCGGCAGCTCCTCGTCGGGTACACCAGGTCCGTTATCCTGCACGATAATCGCGACCTGATCGGGTCCGCGGTCGGTGCGCAGCTCCACTATCGAACCCGCGCCCGCATACTTGATTGCGTTATCGAGCAAGCTCGCGACCGCGCTGGCTAACAGGTCGCGATCGCCCATGGCCCAGACCGGCTCTATGCTGTTTGCTGACAAGGTGATGGCGGACTGTTCCGCGCTCGCATCGTACAGCTCCGCCATATCGCGTATCACCTGACTCAAATCGATGCGCTCGAAGGTGGCGGTGCGCATTCCGGATTCGGCCTCGGCGATCTGCAGGAGCTTGTTGAGCAGGAGAATGAGATCGTCGATCTCCTCGATCGCAAAACGGCCCGCATCCGTCAGTTTGGATGCCGTGGGTCTGCGCGAGATCGCCTCGTCGAGCCGCGCACGGATGCGCGCCAAGGGGGTGCGCAAGTCGTGCGCGATTGCATTCGAGACGTGTCGCACTCCGTTCATGAGCTGTTCGATCCGGTCGAGCATGCGATTGATATCGATCCCGAGACGCGCGAACTCATCGTCTCCCTGAATGACGATGCGCCGTTGCAGGTTGCCGCCCTCGATTTCCAGGGCAGTGCGGCGGATCTCCCCGATTCCGTGCTCGATCCGGTGCCGTAAAAACCAAGCTCCGAACAGAATGAGCAGTAGGGAGACAGCGGCAGCAGCCTCGAGGGCTCTCAGAACGAGATCACGGATCGCACGCTGCTCACCGAGGTCGCGGCCGACGTACAGGAATCCCCCATTCGGCAGCGGTCGCACGAACAACCGCGCGAATGAAGGGCGGCCCCCCCGAATGACTCGTTGATCAAACAGCCGGCCCACAGGGGTGCTCACACCTGGCGATCGTGACATGTTGCCCGCCACAGGCGTTCCTGTGGGTGAAGTTATCAGAAAGATCTCCGTGTCGCTGTCTATGCCGTCCTCGAGCTCACGGTTTATCTCACGTTGCAGGTCGGCCGGGGGACGGCTGCCGTAAACTGCAATCAGCCGTTGGGAGATTGCGACTACCTTACCGTCTATGCCGCGATTGAGTACGCCTACCGTGCCGGAATACAGAACGGCTGAGATGAGCAGAATCAAGCCGACCAACAACGCGCCGTTACCGAGCGCCAAGCGTGCGGCCAGGGAGTTGCTGAGAGGAGGGATGTGCACGGCGTCGCAGGTTACGGGTGGCGCGCACTCATGGTCGCACGCCGAGCAAATAGCCGGCCCCGCGGATCGTGTGGATCAAAGGAGTTGAGAACCCTTTGTCAACCTTGTTGCGCAGGCGGCTGATCTGCACATCGATCACGTTCGTCTGCGGGTCGAAGTGGCAGTCCCAGGCCCCTTCCAGCAACATGGTCCGGGTGACGACCTGGCCCGCGTTGCGCATCAAATAGGCGAGCAGTCGCAGCTCGCGAGGCTGCAGCGCGATCGACGTCGCTCCCCGCGTGACTTGCAGGGTCCGCATGCTGAGCTTCAGATCGGCAACTTCCAGCAGCGCCACGTGGTAGCCGGGGGTTGCTCGACGCAGCAAGGCCTCGATCCGTGCCAGAAGCTCCGAGAAGGCGAATGGCTTCGAAATATAATCATCGGCGCCGTGTCGCAGCCCGCGGACGCGCTCGTCAGTGCTCGTCAGTGCACTCAAGATCAGCACGGGTGTGCTCTTTCCCAAATCGCGCAGTCTGCCGAGGATCGAGAGCCCATCGATTTCCCCCGGCAGCAGGCGGTCCAGAATGATCAGGTCCCAGCTGTCCCGGACAGCCAGGTGCAGACCGTCGAATCCATTGTTGGAATGGGCCACAACGTGCCCTGCCTCTCGGAGGCCAGTGCAGATGTAGCGCGCGGTGTCGCTTTCGTCTTCGATGATCAGAATCTTCATGTGTTCAGATCGGCAGGACGGCGTTGCTGCATGCGTCGCAGGAAGCGCAGATTGTAAATCCGCATGCCGCCAAGATGGCGTGATGATTTTGTCAGGCTTTCAGTTGTCTTTCGGTTGGCTTTCAGTGCGCGCGCGTGAGTTCTTTTTTCTGTTCCAAGATTCTGACATCGGGCGCAGACAGATCTAATGCGCGGATGGCCTGGAGAGGTCCCGGCGGTTGAGATCGTGAGACAGAATCAATTTCAGCACCAGGCGATCCGAGGCACCTGTCAGACCTGCTCCGGCACCGCCCTCGACATTCCAGGAAGCCCCCTTGAAGTCGAGAACTCCGAACAGCTGGTGAATCTGATGCGGCCCCCTGTAAAAGCCGTCGAGATGGCCCACGTCGGCGTACTCTTCCACGGCCGCAACCCATCGCCCGTTGAGGTTGTATGCAATGCGCGATGCGGGTGCGAAGTCCAACCTGCCGATGCCCTTGTAGCTATTGTCGAGAATGGGGTTGAAGATGCAGTCCAGGGCACCCACGTGCCAACCGATTATGGGACGGATCTCCTGCGTGTACCGGCTCGGGTCCCAATGAGCTGTGTTGAGACTGAACTCGAAGTTCACGCCATAAAAGAAGGCTCGGGTGGCCGCGTCCGGTGAAACAAACAGTGCCCGGACCTTGGTACCGTCGTACTTGACCGCGCCATTGGAGGTGACGCTGTACAATGGAAAGTAGAGGCCGGCCTCCAGCCAGGATGAGATGCCGTACGCCCACTCCGCCACGCCGTTCAAGTCTCGATTCGGGACGATGCCTGCCGCGAAAGCCGGGTGTCTGAGGCCCACGGGCGTGTAGTTGTTGTGCCAAGTCAGATTGGAGATTCCCGGTGAGGCAATCTGTGCGTCGTACACCTGTATCTCGTCCGTCTGAGCTTGCAGAAGCCCAGTGTTCCCCAGCGCCAGCAGCCAGAAGGCGAGCATCGCGCGTGGAGCGCAGATCGTCGAATGCATACGTGTCAGTTGCCTGCCGCAGTGGTGGTCGCACTGTACACTCTGAAGGTTTACAGGCCGGCGCAAATATACAATGCGAAGGGCTGAATCGCAGCGGATGTCGTTGCGGGTGACGGGATACCCGCGAGCGCTCTCCGTGTGAGATCGAACCGGTCGGAATTGGCTGGAGATCGCCACTGAGCTGCGAGGCAGCTTTCTTAACGCCCTGCTAACGAAATGCGGCCGTATCATCGTGGCCCTTGATGGGTCAGGATGTCCGTTACGATCATTCCCGCTTTGCGTCGTGCTTTCGACGTGCTGTGCTCGATTGCAGGACTCGCGCTACTGATATTTCTTGGGCCCTACCTGCTGTGGGTCGCCGCGGTGACCCAAGTGCCGCAAGCGAGCAGCCTGCAGCGCATCGAAGGCGTGGTTGAGGGGTGCCGTCCCGAAGTGGGCGGTGTAGATCTGAAACTGCAAGGCCAGGAGAGATGGTTCAGGCTGCAACTGGACTCGTGCGCCGAGCTGGAAGGTGCTCCTGGACGCCCGAAAGCTGTGGCGTTGAACATATTCCTCGCGGGGCGGCCGTTGTCGAACCGCGCTGGCGTGATACACGTCTTCGGTTTTGCAGTCGGTGGGAAGATATCCCACGCAGTAGCTTCCGATCTTCAGGTGGCAAGGCTCGATCGCTCCATTTTGCTGGTGACCGGAACAATCGCAACGGTGGCACTGGTGTGGTTGATATGGATCGTCAGTATGCACAGAAGAGGATGCATTGCACTGTTGGTGGGAGAGCTATCGCACAGGGAGCCTCTCTCCTGAGCGGACCGCGGGTTTCTCCAGCACATAACCAAATCCGCGAACCGTGCGAATTCGTAAGCCGAACGGCGCCAGGCGGCGCCGCAGTCGATGCACGCTGATCTCGATTGTGGCAGCCGAGACGGGTTCGAGTCCTCTGCACAGTCGGCTACTGATGGCGTCCCTGCTGACGACGCTGCCTACCCGCGCAGCGAGTGTCTCGAGCAGGCCGAGCTCCCTGCCCGGTAGCTCGACAGGCCGGCCTCCGAGTTGAACTCGAGGATCGCCCGGTACGAGGCTCAGTGGGCCTACACGGATCGCGGTGACACTTGCACGCAATAGGGCGCGAATCCGAGCCTCCAATTCCGCCATTGAGATGGGCTCGAGCAGGTATTGATCGGCTCCGCAGTCCAGGCCGGCGACCCGATCCTGAAGCGAGGCGGTTGCGGCGGTCATGATGATGGGCAGCTCCTTGCGCCATTGGCGCAGCTGGCTGATGAGCTGCAGGTTCGTCATTCCGCCCGGGAGTGCGCCAGCAACGATGGCCAAGTCAAATGTATGCAGTCGAAACGCTTCGCTGGCCAACGCGGCTCGACAACAGCGGGTCACATGGTAACCGCTGGAACTCAACACACTAAAGACAGTGTCTCGAAACTGCCGTTCATCTGAGACGATGAGCACACTGTACGTGGCATGGCCGGCACTAGCGCGCATATTCCCTTCGATGCGGGTCGGGGAGCTGTTCACTCTGATTCAACCAGCCCCCACCCAGTGCCTGGAACAACGCCATGGTGTCCGAACAACGTGTGCTCATCGCTCAAGTGGCCGCGAGTGTCCTCAGAACTTCACCATGACACCGAGGCCCCAGACGATCTCCTTCGTCCGCAAGTCCGGATTCCAGATACCGCCCTCGGCAGAGCAGTTATCGCTCCCCATGGTGGAACCGTTGGTGCAAACCAGGCTCGTCGGCGAGCCCGTGTTGCCCAGCGGTGGCGTAACACCGCCCGATCCTCCCCAATACGGCACGTTGGAGTGACGGAACGTCACCTCAGTCCACCAGGTGATCCATGGGTTCGGCATGTACTGCAGGTTGAGCTGCGTATCCCACTGGAAAATCTTCTGTCCGGGATTCTCAGTGAAGTACGGTGAGCCAGTCGCCGCTGTGGCACCGTTGATCGGCGGTAACAGCGTCAGGTAGCGGCCTGGGTTGTTCATGAAGCCGCCGCCGACAGTGACCGCCCACACGTCGTGGTCGAACCAGATCCGGTTGTAGCCCATGATACCCAGGAAGTTCGCCATGTTGGGCCCATGCAGGCAGTTGACGCCGCCACCGTACTCACAACCGAAGTCCCACGTGAGGCTGAACGCTGCCTTGGAGATACCCGCAGCCGATCTTCCTTCGCTGTCCTTTGTGTCATAGTACTTGTAGAGCAGGCTGTCGTCTTCATGGAAGCGATGGACGTGTCGATAGTCGATATTGGGAGCGCTCGGATTGGGTTGACCCACCAGCGCCAGCGGGTCGCCGCCATTGGCCGGTTGCCCGTTGCCGCTTGCCAGATTGTCCTCTCCGATCCCATAGGAGTTGAACACGAGCTTCAGATTGTTGGACGGTATCCACAGGATCTGTCCGCCGAAGCCCGGATGCGAGTTGAATTTGGCGTAGGACTGCCAGCCATTGATCAGCCAGGGCTCAATCTTCAGGTTCTGCGTCGGCCAGTACTGTATCCGCAGGCCGTTGAAGAACCATGGGGTGTTGGACGAAACGAAGGAGGGCTGATAGGTCCAATTGTCGAAGTTGTAGTAGCTGAACAGTCCGATGTAGGAGACGAAAATTCCCGCGTCGATGCTCAGGCCGTGCCCGATACCATCGAAATGATATCCCGCATTGGCTTCCGAGAAGTACTTGTAGGCTCCGGGAAGGTCCCACTGGCCCACCCCCGCGCTCGCGTCATTGCGCACGGTCGCCGTCGAGAAGTTGCCCAACATCGAAAGAAAGCGGGCCTGAACATTGTGCCAGTGGAAGTTGCCGCCGAAGCTGACCTGTTCGATCTGAAACTCACCGGAACGGAATTCCTCGGTGGAGCCGATGATCGTGTGATCCTTGGGTTGAGTGGTGGACTGAATGTAGTTGACGTCGAACCGGACTTCCGGCGTGAAGAACTTGGTGTCGAATATCGGTGTCTGGTTGCGAGTATTGCCGTTCATCCAGCCGAGGTCGCCGACATTGGCGAGGGGCGTAACCGTGTCGTTGGCGGGCGCGGGGTCAGGAGTCTGAAGTGCCTCCGGAACAACAGCCTGGACAACCTCCTGCGCTGCCGCCTTCGCCGTTGCAGCCACCTGTTGCTGAGTCATCGGCGCCGGCGACGCCTGCGCCTGCCGGATGGGTGCCGGGGAGGGCTGTGCGACCAGCGAGACGACACGGGTGAGTTGTTTCCACCAGCTCTCGCCGGCCCCGCGGGATTCGCCGACCGAGGCAGAGTCGGCCCCCACCGGCCGAGGGGCCCTGGCAACCGCGCTGGAGCCGGCTCGCTCACCGACGATGAGGTCAAACCGGTTTACTTTGTTGGGTACAACTGCAATCGAAGCCGCACTCGAGCGAGTATAGCCGTCAGCCTCCACGTAGACCGTCCACGTCCCGGGAGGCAGATCCGCGAAGGAGTAGACGCCTTCACCGTTGGATACGGCACCGCGTATGGTGTGGCCATCCGCCGCTCTGGCCGTGACCGTTGCCCGAGCCACTGTCATTTTCTGCGGGTCAATCACGACTCCAATCACGGTTCCAGAGAGTGCCCTGTCGGTAGTGTCGCTGGGAGCGGCGACGGTTTGTGAGTTTGCCGTCGAGACCAGAGCCAACATCCCGGCGGCAGTCATGGCTGGAAGGGCCGTATGAGGGTGCTTGCGCAAGTTCATTGATGATTCTTCCCCGATTGCTTGATTGTTGGACTTCGAGACCGCAACTCCTATCGCAATGGATCCTACGGTGCTCATCCAGATGCGGATATACACAACGGCATTAAAAAATGGGCGGAGCCGTTAATGCGGCGTGAATAAATTCGACTTCCGGAAGTCGTGATCCGCCGTTCTCTGGCCGGCGGCGAGCCTGGCGCCCGCGCCGGCCAGGGGTTCTGCGATCAGGGGCGGTGATGCGATTTCAACAGTTCCTGGACTCCCGCCAGCGCCTTCTCGGCCTGGGCCTGATCATCCGGCTTGCCGCTGTCGCAAAGCCGTTCGAATTTGCGCAGTTGTGCCTTCATCCACTGCACCTGACCGGCGTTGAATTCGGAGCCATCCGCCGCGAATACGCGCATCTGGCCGGCCTTTTCCGGCCGCAACGAGTCGACCAGATAGACGCAGTCGCGATACGCCTGGCTTCTTTTGTCGCAGATCGCGGCTGCCGAGGCTGAGAACACTGAGCACAATGCCAGTGAGACAAAAAGTGCCTTTGAAAAAGTCATGAGATCCTCCGGCTTGACTCTTCTGAATAAAATGCGGAACGAGAATCAAAGTGACATTCTCGCCAACAGCGGAGGAACCGCTAGACAGAAAGGCATTAAAAAATGACTGTCGCGCCGGGGAGCGCCGCGGTCACAGAGAGCGCTGGGAGGATACGGTCAGGGTGTCGTTGGTGTCCGTTACCAACCGATAGCCGATAGCCGACTCGGTGACAATATACTTGGGTCGGGTCGGATCGACTTCCAGCTTGCGCCGCAAGCTCGCGACGTACACGCGTAACGAGCGGATGTCGACCTGGTGCGGTCCCCAGGCCTCCTTCAATAGTTGAGTGTGAGTGATCACGGTATCGGCGTTGCGCGCGAGGCATTCCAGGATCCGGTACTCCAGGGGCGTCATGTGGACCTGTTCGCCGCGAGGATTGCGAGCGATGCGGTTGCCGAGGTCGACCGTGGCATCTCCCAACGTCAGGACGGCCTGCGGCTGCTCGTTGCGCGCCAACCTTCGTACGACTGCGCGCACGCGCGCGAGCAACTCTGGGCCGCTGAAGGGTTTTATCACGTAGTCATCGGCCCCTGCTTCAAATGCCGCGACGCGCTGATCCTCTGCAATTCGTGCGCTCAGTACAATGATCGCCACTGGAGACCACGCTCTCACCGTACGGATGAAATTGATGCCGTCGTTGTCCGGCAGTCCCAAATCGAGGATGCATATGTCAGGGCGGTGACTCTGGGCATGGCGGATTGCCTGCGCACACGTGTCGGCGGTGATTACGCGAAAGCCATTAGTCTCAAACAGTATGGTCAAGATGCGGCGAATGGCCGGGTCATCCTCAATCACGAGGATCCGATGCATGGCGCGTGTCATTGGGCAATTCCGGTCGGCAATTGAACGAGCGGCAGCGAAATCGGCAACTCAATTTCGAAGATCGATCCACCTTCCGGCCGATTGGCTGCGCGAATGGAGCCGCCGTGCAGAAGCACGATTGCACGGCAGATCGCCAGTCCCAGACCGACACCGCTGACGTGCCCTTCCGCCTGCCCGCGCTCAAACTTCTCGAACAGGCGTTCGGGCTCCAATGAGCCGAAGCCCGGGCCGTTATCTTCAATCGTGAGAACGATTGTGCTCTCGCGGGAAGCTGCACGGACCCCTATCGAGGTTCCCGGTGGAGTGTGCTTGGTCGCATTTTCGAGTAGGTTCGAGAAGAGCTGTATGATGAGCTGGCCATCCACAAAAATCATTGGCAGGTCCGGGGGTATCGCGGTCGTGAGCTGCCGGTCGCCCAGACGGTACTCGACATTGCGGACGGCGGTTCCCAGCAAGTCATCTATCGAGTGCCACTCGGCGGATACAGGTGCGTTGCTGGTCTCGAGCTTCATGAGCTCGAGAACGTTACTGAGCAGATCTGTCATGTCACGCGCTTTCTCCTCGATCAGTTGGCCGAGCGTGGTGCGGCGATGTCGATCGAGAGAGCTGTTTGCTTGAGCTACGAGGCTGCCGGCGCCGGCAATCACGGACAGCGGCCCGCGTAGATCGTGGGAGATCGAGGCAAGCAGCGTGTTACGTAATGCGGCCCGCTCCGCGGCTGCGCGTGAATCAGCGGCTACCCCTGTCAGTCTGACTCGTTCGAGTGCAAGGGCAACCTGGGCACCCAGGGCCTCGAGAAACTCGCGCTGCTCGAGTCCCAGCTGCTGCGGATTGCGCTGGTGCGCGATGAGAACTCCCAGCTTCCGACCCCGGACCGCGAGCGGCAGGTATATGGACCCGGAAGACTGCGAAGTGGATATCCCCAGTCCGTAAGCTCGCTCCTGGTCGAGGGCCCGGTGGGCGAGTGCGAGATCGACATCGGCGATGGAGGAGCGGGAGCCGTCTGTCTCGGTGAGGCCGCCGTGCTCATCCGCACAGAGTAGCGAAGCAACCCCGTCAACGGCAGCGACGACGTGGCGTTCTGCGACATCTGCTACCGCAGTCGCGTCAGGGGCAGCCGTGAGCTCGCGGCTGACTGCGTACAGCAGGCTGGTTCGACGCTCGCGATCGGCTGCCGCGATCGTCTGCCGTCGTACGCTCACCATCAGATTGGCGATCACCAGAGCCACGCCCAACATGACACTCATGGTGAACAGGTACTGGGTCTCAGCGATGTAGAAGCTGTACCTGGGCGGAACGAAGAAGTAGTCGAACGCAATCGTGTTGGCGATCGCAGTCAGTGCCGAAGGACCTCGGCCAAGCCGCAACGCCGCGACGGTCGTACCCAGCAGGTAGATCATTACGATGTTGACTGGGTCAAAGTTTGGATAGACGGGGTAGGCGATGAGGGTGCATAAGACCGTTACCCCCAAACCGCGGACATAACGCGACGAGGCGAGCAGGGACTTTACGCCTGCTCCCCCCAGTACCGGCGCGGGGTCGTGCGTGACCATTGCCGCTGGAGCAGACAATCGCGTCATCTTGCGAGAAACTCCCAATCGACCAGAGGGCGCATTTCATCTGGTTATTGCGGACGAATTTCGACGGCTGCGCACCTCGAGCTTGGGCAGCTTAGCGAGTGAGGTGTAAGAATGGCGTGAAAATTTTCTTCGGGACAGGTGCTGGCTTTCAGTAGTCTTTCATCAATCGGGAATCCGTTCGATGCATGGGTGCCTGAGTGAGCATGCGCGAGTTAGTACCGGTGGATTGGCGCGGCGGGCGACTGCTGAAGAGTCTCAGTGTCATAATCCCTCAAATTGAGCTCTTTCAATTTGCGGGTGAGTGTGTTGCGGCCCCAACCAATCAATGCCGCGGCTTGCTGTCTACGTCCGCCCGAATTGCGGAGCGCGCCGCGGATCAGCACCCGTTCAAACTCAGGTTGGGCGGCATCGATCAGCGGTCTGGTGGGATTCTCGGCCTCCCGATCCGCCCACGCGGCCAATGCCCTACTCCAATCCATGTGGATTTGTGCAGGCTGGCAAGCGGGCAGGGTGTATAGCGGCAGGTCTTCCTCGCGAACCTGGCTGTCGGCCGACATTGCGCACAGACGCCAGCATAGATTCACCAGCTCGAGGTTGTTGCCGGGCCACTCGTATGAGAGGAGTTTCGCCAGGGCCTGCTCAGAGAAGCATTTCGGCGCGACACCGAGCTCGGTCGCGGCGATCCGGCCGAAATGGCCGAGTAGCTCGGCGATGTCCTCCTTACGCGCCCGGAGGGGCGGTACTTCGATGCGAATGACGTCGAGGTGATAGTAGAGATCCTTGCGAAGTCGACCGTCCGCAACACGGTCGTACAAATTCTCGCTAGTGGCTGCGATCACTCTCACATCCACGTGGACCGGGATTTGACTTCCATGCGGCTGGATATGGCCGTCAGCCAGAACTCGCAACAATCTGGCCTGCAGGGTAGGGGTCAGCTCGCCGATTGCATCGATAAACAATGTCCCACCGTGGGCCTGCTGGAAGCGCCCCCCGCCCGCGTATCCCGGATAGCCCACTCTGTCGTTGCCGAACAATTCTGACTCCAGGAGGTCCGGAGCGATTGCGCCAGCGTTGACCGCTATGAACGGTTTGCTGCTGCGTGGACTGTGATCGTGCAGAGAACGTGCCACCAATTCTTTCCCGGTACCTGCTTCGCCCGTAATCAGGACCGTCGCGCTGGAGCGCGAAAGGCAGGAGATCGCGCGGAATACAGGTTGCATCGCCGGTGCGCGCCCGAGTACCTCGGGTACTGCTGCTGGAATCGGGACCGCTTCTCCAGTCGGATATCGTCGAGTATCGAGTGCTCGTCTGGTCATGGTCATCGCAGAGTGAATTTCAATCGGCTTGGGCAGATGCCAGAAGGCGCCGGCGCGATAAGAGAGCAGGGCGTCCCTTAGGGTGCAGTGCGGTGTCATGACGATGACGGGAAGTCTGGTGTGCGTTGTGCGAACTCGGCGAAGCAGCTCAAACACAGGAGCCTCTGAAAACTGCAAGCCCACAATCAGTACGTCAGGTGCTTGCACACACAGCGCCTGAATGGCGCTGTGCATCACTTCGAATGTGACGGTCGACAGGCCTGCGGCCTGCAGCGCACGTTCGAGGACTCGGCATGTGGGTGGATCGTCGTCGACGAGCCACACGGTACCTCGTTTCCTGCGCATCTGGCTCCGCCCGGCGATAATTCAGCTCAAGAATACCGGGACGCGTGTAATGAAAAGATTAAAGAAATGACCGCCGACCGAGTTGGAGTGCGTATCGAGAATTCGAACGCGGAAAATCGTAGTGCGACTGACACGGCGGCTACATTGAGGGTAGCCCCTCGCTGGCAATTTCGAAATCTGGTGGGCCATTTCGGACGAGCGGCATAGCAAGAAGGTCAGACGTCTCATGGAGGGCGAACAAACACGAGTGTACGTGAGTTCTGCAAGCGTGTGGGAAGTCGCAACCAAGGTCCGCCTCGGCAAGCTCACGTGGAGAACTCCCGCTCTGCCATGACGGTCGCCGCGACGCTCCATTGCTGGCGACCTACATTGATCCTTGTGTCAGGCTGTTCCCGCACCACAGAGAGACTATCGCAATGCATCACGGCTGCGCAGGGCTCCCGCCGGGCTCAACTGAAGCTCACAGGTCAGGACATCAGCCGTTTCCTGAGTCAGGATGACTTTGAAATTGAAAAGCGCCCCTGCGAATGCTGCGTTTAGAGCGCTTTGGTCGGGATACCTTCGGAGGACTGTTAACGGCTGCGATATCTCCGGTCGTCGCGACAGTATTTCCACAAGCAGCATGAAATCGGATGCGCGTCAGATACGACACTTCAGTTGTTATCACAATCAATAAGAAGGAGCTCCCATGGCGCCGGCGATTGAATTCGATCAGATCCAGGGCAATATCTTTGGCGGATTCAACAAGGATTTCGCCACTTTCCTGTTCCTGAGCTTCAAATCGGCCGCCAAGGGCCGGGCCTGGATCAAGGAGATCGCGGCGGATGATTCGGATATCGGTGTCGCTCAATCGAACAGTACGCAGGTTCTGCGCTTCAATGCTCAGTTCAAAGCACTGAAAGCGCAACAGGTCGAGCCCGAGTCAGTCATCGAGGCTGCCTGGACCAATCTCGCCATCTCGTTTCATGGACTGAAGGTGCTCGGCATCGCGCCCGCTGAGCTGTCGAAGTTCCCACAGGCCTTCCGCGATGGCATGGCGGCCCGGGCAACGATTCTCGGTGATACCGGTACCAGCGCTCCGTCACAGTGGACCGCCCCATTCAATGGCGCTGCAATCGATGCCGTGCTTCTGATTGCCGCGGACAGCGAGACCCAGTTGACGGCGCGAGTGGCTGAGATCACAGGCAGCGCGGCATTCGTGAGCGGTGTCAATCTGGTCGGTCCCGCCGTTGAGGGCCGGACCCGCGTGGATCAAGTGGGTCACGAGCACTTCGGCTTCAAGGACGGCGTGTCGCAACCCGGCGTTCGAGGACTGAACGATCCGGATGACCCGCTCGGCAATCCGGATCAGGGGCACCCGGGTCAGGATTTGCTTTGGCCCGGTGAATTCGTGCTCGGCTATCCGACACAGAAGCGGACAGCCAAGGCAGGTCACGACGGTCCGAACCCCGATGCAGGCCCGATCAGCAAGTCAGGTCCCGCCTGGACAAAGAATGGATCCTATCTGGTGTTCAGACGCCTGGCGCAGGACGTGCCGGGATTCCAGCAGCAGCTGAAGGCCCTCGCATCCCAATCCGGCCTGACCGAAGACCTGGTGGGTGCCAAACTGGTCGGCCGTTACGCCAGCGGTTGCCCCTTGGAGGCGCGCAAGTTCCAGCCGGCGCCCTTCAAGCAGTCCTCCACGGACCCGGGTGTTGCCAATCCCGCACTCGCCAACAGCGACAGTTTGAACAACAATTTTGAGTTTGGGGACGACCCCGACGGGCGAATCTGTCCGCTCGGCGCGCACATTCGAAAAGCGTATCCGCGCGACGAGGTTACGTTACCCAAGAAACCCAATGACAGCGAATCGGACACCCAGACTCACCGCTTGCTGCGCCGCGGGATACCGTTCGGCAAGTCATTTGGCGTCGGCGGGACCGGTACCCGGGCCAATGATCCGCGGGGACTGCTGTTCCTCGCCTATCAGAAAGACATCCAAGAGCACTTCGAATTCGTACAGAGCAGTTGGGTCAACAAGGCGGCTTTCCCGCCGGTACCGGCCGGCCTGAAGCCGGGTGAGGATCCCATTATTGCCCAGTCCACATCAGGGCCCTTCCAAATGGACCCTGCAAAGGGCCCCATTGACGTCAAACACTTTGTGACCACGACGGGCGGCGAATATTTTTTCGCCCCTTCAATCGATGCCTTGCAGAAGCTCGGTGCGGGAAAATTGTAAGTCACGGAGTCTAACCCGTTCAAAGAGGATCGACAGACAAGCCCGGACTCGTGAGCTTCAAGGTGCGATCACCCGGCACCGGTGCGAGCTGCTCCAGGTGCAGCACGGTGCCGTCGAAAGTCGTCGTTCTGCGGCCGCTGGAGTCGGGACCCGAGACGGTGACGCCCACGCAGTCGGTCGAACATTTAAAGGATTCGGACGTACTTCCCTGCAATGCGACCTCCACGTAGGCCAAGGCACCGTTTTTGAGGTCCACGTAAATCTGGTCACCGGCATCGCCGCTGATATTGATGAGGAGCTCGCCATTGCCCAGGTCCTTGGCCGTTCGGTACAGGAACCCATTCGCTCGGTCGTTTGGGTAGACACAAATGTTGAATTCCGCGCCGCTCGCCCGCACATCGATCGCGTCTTCCGTCGGATCCCCACACGGCAGCAATGTCGGATAGGAAACCTGCTGGCTCGCATCGCGTGCAATGACCAATGATCCTCGTGCAGTCACCGAGGTACCTGTCGGAGTACCGTCCTCATTGAGCCCACTCAACACCGTGTCATTCAGGTTTAGGCTGCGGACTTCGACCGAGAAGCCAAACCCGGTATCCGCCATTTTCGCGGGGCTGAACGTCACTCCGTTGCAGGCGCTCAGCATGCACAAGAAGCGATTGTGCACCTCGCCGCTGCCCGGATCGCTGTCGATATAATAGACACTGACGACGGAGGGGGTATCCGTAGTGTGATCCAGGACAATCTGCAGACCTGGCGCCACCGTGGGTGGCACTGCAGGTCCGCTCGAGAAGGCATAGAAGTCGCGGCCGGGACCCGAGGGGCTGCCGAATGTAGCCGCCACCAGGGTCGGGTTCTGGACACTGACACAGTCTCCAACCACATCGTGATTCGGAAAAATGACGAAGAAGCGATTGTCCGCGCAGGTCAGTGAAGGCAAGGTAATCGAAGGAATTGCCGTCACGAGCGTGCCGGTCAGGACGACTGTCCCGCCGCTGCCGGGCGATGTGAGCCCAGCGTTGGCGAATGTGATCGTGCGAGTGAGATCGCCTGAGAGGGCACTTACGGTGATCCCCATGCATGCAGAGGCACAAGTGAACGAGTCTCCGCTGGTCGATTGATAACCGAAACTCAGTGCCGTCGTCCCCTGGGCCTTCAGGGTCAGCGTGTTCTGAACCGCATCCTGGAAGACGTAATCGACAATGGACGTGTCCGCCTCTTCCGGAGTCGCGCTCTTGAACACCGGGCAGAGCTTCTTCTCCCGGCCGTCCATATTGAGCTGCACCGCCTCGGCCTGACAGGCTCGCACGCCCAGAGCCAACTGCTGAGCGACGGCACGGACCGTTTTACCCTTGGCGGCGAGTGCGGCGTTCAGCGCCTGAATCGTATCAAACATGGGATCGCCCGCGGCCGGGCTGAAAGGGGAGTCGACGAAGCCCTTGACGCCCGATTTTATTAGCACACCGTATGAATCGGCCAGGAATTCGGCGACGCTCGCCTGCGCCGCCTGAATGTTGGCATCCGTAACCAGCGCGGTTTTGATCGTATCGCTGTTGTTGTACGACGTGATGACTTCCGCGGGGTCTAGCCCGAAGAGCTGGGCCGTCAACAACGTCGTAAGCGGCGTGACATTGACGACACCGCCCCGGGTGGCAACTGTTGACAGAATTGAGAAATGCGGGTCTCCATCGGGCGATAGGGTATTGGTGAGCAGGAACGGACCGGCCAGATCTGTCAGGCTCACCACGTAGGCACCCGATGCTGACGAAGTCACCTGGCGCGGCGTGCCACTGGTTCCCTTCGCAATCACATACTGAGTTGTGACAGTGCCGTCAGTAACGGTTCCGGACATTTCCACCCGGGGTGCAGCGGGCTGGGCCGGCACCGTGCTCATTTCGCCGGGACATCCAGACAGCAGGGGTATGAGAGCGATGAGCGCCAGTGTCTTGATTCGAGCCATGGACGTTCCCATTCGCAACTACTGCGGGTCGAGGTTGAGGTTGCCGTTCAGGAGAGCAGCAGCTCCGTCCTGAGTCAGTACTGTTCCGTGAAAGTAAAACACGCGCCTACCGGAAGTATCAGGGGCGGAAACGCTCACGCCATTACAATCCCCGGCGGCACAGGAATAGCTGCCGTATTCAACACGGCGAAGGTTCTCATGTGCATCGAGGTCGACCGATACTGAAACGCCATCGCCATTGGTAAATCGGTAAGTCCTGCCGTAATCCGCATCGACATCAAAACCCGTTCCCCCGTCCGGGCAGAAATGCACGGACTCGTCACCGACATTGATTACCAAGACCTGGGCCACGCATGTCGTAGACGGCGCCTGATCATCAGGCAGGACTTTCAACTGTCCCGTGACCAGCGCCGTTTCCTGCTCGCCCGGGTGTGCGGCACTCTCGCGGAGCAGAATGGCGTCGTTGAGAACGATCGAGCGAGCCCCCTGCGCATCGTAGGAGCTCATCGCAATACCGCTGCATTGATCTCGCGCGCACTGATATGCGATCTGTCCGCCGGTGCCGAGTTGGACGGACACAATGACTTTGCCCGCGGCCTCGACACTGAGCCACCGACCCCCCACATCTTGCGGGTCCACTCGGTAAGTCACCACCCTGCCATTACGCACGGTGTGAGTGGCACCCAGACACTGTTGTGACTCGACACCGCCTGCGGCGACTTCCATCTTCTGATCCAAGCAAAACAGCGCGGCTCGCCGGGCGATGGCTGGAGATTCGACCGCGGGTGCGACTCGTACCGGCTCAGCAACAGCGGTCCGAGGCAGCGGGTCACTCGCCTGCGGTGGCGACTGCACCCAGAACGCAATTGCACCGATCAATAGGCAGGCTACAAAAATCCACGGGATCGCACGTGCTGACATAGTGATGAGAGGCTGGCTAGAGCAGCCAGCCTCCCGGTCCTCATCAATCAAGTGCACTTGTAACCGGCCAGCCACTGTGTGTAGTGGTCCTGCGCCTCTTCGCCGCCTTCCCACAGCTTTACAGTGAAGCTGGGTCGCGTTGTCGAAACGCCACCCGAACAAACCTGACGCACCAGCAGGAACGCACTCCACTGACTGCTGACGCCGTCCGGATCGTTTGCGTTGACGTCCTGACGGAAATCAATGTAGTTGTTGTCGCGCACGCCGACCTGTGTGTCATTCAGACCGTACTGGGTACGCCCCGAGTACTCGAGCCACTTGCCATTGGCGAGCGCTGTGTCCGGACTCGTGCTGGTTGTACTGCCGCCGGTAGTAGGCCCCATCCAGTACGCGATATCCGCGTCCACAGTGCTCTTGATCGCCCGAATGGTGTCGTTGATCTCGAAACTCTGCGAGTTGTGACCGTTCCAGGCACTGGCATTCAACCGGATGCGCACCGCCAGAACATAGGTATTCGCGCCTGTGCCTGTAGTAGTGCAGGTAGTCCCTGTACCGATGCAGTAGACTCGGTCATAAATCGTGCCGACGTTGACCCCGTTTGCCGTAATTGCCCCCGATGTCGCCGACTTCTGGATATAGCCGGTCCCCAATGCGGCCAACAGTGTCTGACCGGTCAGCAGGCACGTAGACGGAGTAGGAGTGGTGAACGGCTTCGGATTGCAGGTTGCCAGCACCGGGCTGCCGCCGCTGGTCACCGTGACCCAGCCGGCGTTGGCTGCGGGCAGGTATGACATTGTCACGACCGAGGTCGACAGTAGAAGAGATGCCAATCGGGTTCGTTTCATGCGTTTCTCCGGGTTAGGATTCGACGTTCCAACGTTCAATCATCATTGCCATCGCCGCCATCACCCGGAGGCGGCACGCCGTTCGGTTGATAGCCGGGTACGAACACCTCCACACTGCTCGAAATGCTTGGGAAGTCCGAATTCAGCACCCGCACACCGAATGAATTGACCGCATAGCCTTTTGGAGCCCGCGTCTTCACCAGCACCCACGGAGAGTTGGGGCTGTTCTGCCCGTCCGGATCGGCTGCATTGGCGTCAACCCGGAAATCCACCCACGTGTTGTCCCTATCCGGCTGTACGCCCGTGTACTCATTGAGTCCCTCGTTAGTCCTCCCCACATTGATTAGGGCCTTCGTGGCCCCGTCCATGAAGTAGGCTCCGGCCGCCGGTGCGCGCGGCCGCAGGCGGCGGGCTAGGTCGTTGACGTTGAACGCAGCGCCGCTCGGGTCCCATTGGGAGTTGTTGACCGTCACCTTCAGACCAAAGATGTAGAGGTCGGGGTCGCTCCTGCTGCGCCACACCTTGTCGTACAGCGTACCCACACGCACATCGTTTTTTACGATAGGCGCAGCCCGCGAGCCAACCAGCGTGAAGTCGGAATCGCCCGGCAGACCGCCGACCTTGCACGCGGTCTGCGATGAGGAGTTGGTAGGGTTGCAGATTCTGAGCACGCTGGTGCCCGTCTTCCCCAGGTCGACATATCCCGCGCCGGCCGCCTGTGCACTCGCAACGCCGAGTGGCAGGGCGATCGCGAACCGCGCCAGCGAGCTTGCTCTCTTCATTGTGGAACCCTCCCTATGAGTCAGTTGGTATCGAGCTGGTAACTCAATCCGACCCAGACGGCGCGCGGCGCCCCGGGTCCGACGAAAGTGGTGTTCCGCCATTCGGTGGAGTTGTAGTTCCAGCCGCTCGGGCCGATGGCGCCATGGACCGACGGCGAGAATGGGTTGACGCCCAGGCGGCCCGCCGTCAGATAGCTCTTGTCCAGCAGGTTGTTGACCTGGGCGTACAGCGTGAGGCGTGTGTAAATGTCATAGCTCGTATCGAGATTGACGATTGCGAATCCCGGCGTCGTTCCGGCGAGAGTGAACGGGCGCCCCTGATTGACCGGGTTCTGTTTACAAATGCCCGCTTGGCACACATACAGGCCGATTTCCTGATCGGTCCCGGCGGCCTGATGCAGGTTGTTCTCATTGCCCCGGACGTACGACAAGGAGCGGGCAATGCCCGTCAAGCCGAGTTGCCACGCGCGCGTGATGTGCCATCGGATGGTCGCGTTCAAGTTGTGCGCGGGGATGCCGGGCAGCCGTGCGCCCGGGTCGATCCGGATCATGTGATAAGTGCCGAAGCCGTGGTTCAATCCCGCGGTGGCCGACGGAAGAGTCGACAGGCCACCATTGAGATCGGAGGCGGGAATTGAATTCTGGTTGAAGTCGGCGCTGCTGTTGTGAGGGCTGACGGTGTAGAAGGTCGACTGGAAGGTGGCCTCCACGAACGAGTAGCTCACCTTCATCTCAAATGGACCGGCATGGCCACTGAAGCCGGCTTCAAAGCCCTGGCGGCGGGTTTTGCCGATGGTGTCAAAATAGCTGCGTCCGTCGGCCACGCCTACAAAATAGATGTCATCCTTCAGGTCGGTCCGATAGGCGCTCAGGTTCCAGTCCCACTTGTCGCCGATTTGCCCGCGTGCGCCGAGCTCAGCGGACGTCGAGCGGATCTGCGGCAGAAACGGATCGCCGGACAGCGTGGTTGGCAGGTTGCAGGTCGGGCCGGCGAGGCTGCGCGGCTGGGTGCCGATTGGCTCCACATGCCCCGGCGCGCCGCCGAGTATTGGCACCGGTGTAGGATCGAAAGCACAGCCGAGCTCCACGACTGACGGGACGCGAGCGCCGCGGCTCACGTTACCAAACAAGTTCACCCCGCTGACCGGTAACCAGTTCAGCCCGAATTCGGGATTGAAGGAGTTGTAAACGAAACGGTCGTGCGTAGCGGTTTGATTCGCCGCCTGCCCGTTGAAGTCATAGAACACCGGTGCCGGTTCGTCGGGGCAGGAGGCCGGATCCGTCGTCGGGCACACAACGTTCACAGGATCGACAATGTTTCGATTGCGAATCTGATCGAGACGGGTAGATCCCTCGGCGGAGCGGGTCGCCAGCCTGCTGGTGACCTCGGTATGGTTGTACCGGCCGGCGAGGGTGACGTGGACACTTGCGGCCGGCGACCAGGTCTCACTGAAGTAGAGGCTGCTGTTGCGTTCGGTACCGTTGAAACTGTTGCCGACAATGTCGACCTGGGCCGCGCGGTAGATGGGGTCGATGTTCGCCGGATCCTCGTACACCCGGTGGGCGGCATCGATCGAGCCCAGTCGCTGCAGCAGATCGTAGTCGGAGCGGCTGCGATCGAAGGCAGCGCCTGCCATGAAGCGGTGTTGCGGCAGGTTCCAATTGGCCTGAAAAGCCAAGCCGTCGGTTACTTGTCCGAGCGCGGTCTTGCTCAGTAATCCAATCGGTGTCCCAGCAACAACCCCCGGTGCCGTGCCGCCGAAATTGACTCTGGGCGCATTGACATCCGAGCCGGCCCCAGGGCTGCCGCCATTGCGCGGAATTTCGCTGTCATAGGTGCCGGTCGTGCAATCGGTTCCGGTGGGCCCGCCGTTCAAGACCGGATTGATCCCATCGGCGGTGCCACCCCCGTCGATGTTCGCCACCTGACACCAAGGCAAGCTGGGATTGCGCTTATGCAGCCCGTTGCGTTGAGTGTCATTCAATGCGCTGAAGTCTTCGAACCCCTCATAGATGTCGCCATTGACTCCGCCGCGCTCACTGCGACGGCGGTAGATCTGGCCGGTGAAATTCGCCGAATCGGTGAAATCGAAGGCTCCGCTCAAGGCGAGCTGGCCCAGCCGGTTATCCGACTCGTCGGGTGAGGTGTACACGGATTGCTTGCGCTGTTGGTAGAGCTCGACGGGAATCAACCCATTGCCGATCAGATGATTGTCCGCCAGCAGCGCGGTCGCGGTGAGCACGCCTCGCTTGCCGCGCCAATCCCCTCGCAGAAATACCTGGCGTACACGCGACGGCGAATCGTCGCGCCAGCCGTCCTCGTCCAAATAGTTGATCGCTGCGAACCCGCCGAAAGAATCACTGTGAATTCCACCCGAGACTTGCGTCTGCCTGCGCCCCCACGATCCACCGGACACGCTGGCATCGATCCCCGCGGAGGTGAAACCACTCTTGCTGCGCAACGAGATCGCTCCGCCCAACGTGTTGAGTCCGAACAAAGGGTTGGAGCCGGGGAACAGGTCGAACCGTTCGATGGCATTGAGCGGCATCAAATCCCAGTTGACTATATCCCCGAAGGGCTCATTGACGCGGATGCCGTCGAAGAACACCGACAGACCCTCGGGCGTGCCGATCTGCGGGCTCGCCGTGAAGCCGCGGTAGTTGATATCCACCTGGAAAGGGTTGCCCGAATAGTCGTTCGCGCTGACGCCCTGCAACTGAGTGTTCATGAAGTCGCCGAGGTTGAGCGCGCGCGAGGTTTCGATTTGTTTCTTTCCGGCACTCTGGAGGTTGCCCGGGATCTGGTCGGGACCGACCAGAAGACCCGGCAGCGGCCCGGCGTCGGTGGGCCGTGCGCCGTGGATGATTACGGGGTCGGAGATAGAGCGGTCCTGAGCGCGCAGGGCTGTGCCGGCGCCACATTCCAAAACACACAGCAAGCCGATGGCCACGACCGGGCCGTGAGCTGATCCCTTCACTATTCCGTGTCCCCTCTCTACGCCCTGGCAGATTCGTCCGCGGTACGGCGATCTGCTTGTTGGAGGGAATGATACGAAGCAATTCCCGGGATATGTTCCCGTTCGTAAACTTTTCCGAGAACTTGCCTTCAGGCGTCGGGTTGTTCCGATACTGGCGCATTCGTTGCCGGACACAGACCCAACCGTCGGGCAATGACGATCAACTGCGTCGCGCTGTTGGCTCCCAACTTCTGCTTGATGGCCGTCTGACGGTTAGCCAGAGCTTCAATCGCGGTCAGAAGCATCTCGGGAGCGCTCGACTTGGTGAGATGGCCGTGCGCGCCTTCATTGAACGCGCGCACGACATACAGGGGGTTCCGATATTGGCTTCAAAGTCGGGATGATTTCCCTAGCCCCGCCGGGATCTGCTCGCGCATGATTTAATGCGGATATCTGTGCGCGCGAGCGTACGATCCACAGCGCGACCGACGGTGTCCATCCGGTCAGAGTCAGAACAGTGTTTCGAGGCAAAGATCGGGAAATGTTCCCTTTAGACCTCCCCGGTACTCGTGGACACTTGCCGCGCGCAACTGTGCGCGTGGCGGATGATTCGGATGACAGACAAAGCCCTGATACTCCTGTGCGGGGTAGTTGCCGTGCTCGGCACTCCCGATCGGGCTCTTGCGGCGGACGATGAAGCGCCCGTCAACCCGGCAGCGGCGCAGGAGCTTCCCAGAGTCACGATTATCGGCACGGCGCCGCTTCCCGGAATCGGCCTGCCGATCGAGCAAGTCCCCGCGAACGTGCAGACAGCGGGTGCCCAGGACCTGAAAAGGCAGCAGTCCCTGACCGTCGCGGAGTACTTGAACAGCAACTTCACCGGTATCAACGTATCCGAGAGCTCTGACAATCCGTTTCAGAGTGAAGTCAACTACCACGGCTTCACCGCATCGCCGCTGCTGGGTACTCCCGTCGGACTTTCAGTCTTTGTCGACGGGGTAAGGGTTAACGAGTCGTTCGGTGACACGGTCAATTGGGACCTCATTCCCGAGATCGCCATTTCCAACGTCGCGCTGACTTCCGGATCCAACCCGGTTTTCGGGCTCAATACGCTGGGCGGCGCCCTGGCGGTGCAGACCAAGAGCGGCCATGATTTTCCCGGTTCTGAGATTCAGGCCTACGGCGGGTCGTACGGCCGGCGAGCGGTCGAGGGTGCGACAGGCGGCGCTATCGGGAGCTTCGACTATTTCCTGGCCGGCAATTACTTCGACGACGATGGCTGGCGGGACCTGTCGCCCTCCAAAGTGAAGCAGGTATTCGGCAAGGTCGGTTATGAGACCGACACGACGGATCTCGACATCAGCTACACGTGGGCCGACACCAGTCTGATAGGCAACGGCGCAGCCCCGGAGAGCCTGTTGGCATACCGGCGTCAGGCCATCTATACCGCGCCGGACTCGACGGCCAACAGGGTCAACTTCGTGAACGCCACGGGGAGTCATTTCCTGCTGAGCGACCTGCTGGTTTCCGCGAACGCCTATTACCGGCACTTGGTTACCCATACCAATAATGGCGACCTGAACGACAACAATTACTTGTCGGATGACTACGAGGGCCCGGCCATAGATTGCGATGCCCCGTATGACAGTCACGCCGCGGTGGCGTACTGCGCGAACGGCATCAACCGGGCTTCCGTAACCACCCAGAAGACCTGGGGTTTCGGCGCTCAAATGACCGAAACACACGACATCGCCGGCATGAAGAATCAGCTCGTCGGCGGCGTCAGCTACGATCATTCGACCAGCGATTACAACCAGAACTTCATCTACGGGACGTTGACCGAGAACCGCAACACGCTCTCGATCGTCGACCCGAACAATCCCCTGCAGACAGTCGTCTCGGTGGGTGGCACGAGCAAGACTCTGGGTGTTTACCTGACGGACACCTTTTCTCCGACCGATCTGTGGCACATCACCGCGGCGATCCGTTATAACCGCATCACAGAGACTCTCCACGGCTTTAGCGTCGATTCGAACGTAAGCGATGTTACGGCGGTCGGCGGGGGCGATGGCGACGATGACACCGATGCTGCTCGAGGCTTCGATGTGGCGGACCCGGTATTCGGCGATCACAGCTATTCGCGCGTCAATCCATCGATCGGGGTTACGTTTACTCCAATCAAGCAGCTGAACGTCTACGCGAACTACACCGAAGGCAGTCGCGCCCCCACCGTCATCGAGCTAGGATGTTCCGATCCGGCCCAGCCGTGCGGATTGCCCAACGACTTCGCCAGCGATCCCGACCTGAAGCAGGTGATTTCACGCACTGTTGAGGTCGGCGCTCGCGGCGGCCTGGGCGAGGATCTTCTGCACTGGAGCGCGGATGTGTTCCGGACCGAGAACTCGAACGATATTCAATTTGTAGCGACCACCACCAGCGAAGGTTATTTCGCAAACGTCGGCAAGACGCGGCGCCAGGGCGGGGATCTCGGCCTCGGCGGCAAGATCACTTCGGCATTGAGCTGGCACGCCTCCTACAGCTTCGTCGACGCGACCTATCGCGCTAATTTCGAGGTCAACAGCGAGTCAAACAGCACTGCGGATGCGGACGGCAACATCCAGGTCCGCCCCGGTAACCGCATCCCGCTGATTGCGCGACACAACGGCCGGCTGCGACTCGACTACGTTCCCATTCCTCAATGGGAAATTGGCGGCGCGTTCATTGTTACTTCCAGTGTCTACCTGCATGGCGATGAGAACAACGCCAACGTCGCTGATGGCACTCATGTGATCGGGTCAGGAAAGATCGGTGGCTACGGCGTGTTCAATGTTCAGAGCACCTGGCACGCTACCAGGACGCTCGACCTGTTCGTGAAGCTCGACAACCTTTTTAACAAGCACTACGCGACGGCGGGCTTCCTGACCACCAACGCGCTCAACGACAACGGCACGTTCAGGCCCGATCCCGATGACTGGCGTAATGAGAACCTGGTGTCACCCGGCGCCCCGACCTCCATCTTGGTCGGCGCACGGTTGCGTTTTGATTGAAGCGGCGGCCGGTTGGAAAACGGGCAGGCCGATGCGACGGCCGCGCGACGAGGCTGGAGGCAAACTCGCTACGCCGAGGATGCAGACCCGCCAAGACCTGCACGACCCTCGCATCGACCTGCGAAGAAACAGCGCGGGTAGATTGACATCGCATGTCGGAGCCGGCCAAGGGAGAATCTCCTGACCTGGCTGGGAATGCATCCCGATCTGTGAGCGTCTCACCGGCGAGCTATGCCACTGTTTGTTGGTTCGATGCGGAATCCTGTCCGGAAAAATCCCTGATTCCTGGGAAAGCGCCCCGGAGCTGCATTGCTGAGGATGCAGCACACCGCGGGCAGCAGAGGAGAATCAGGCCCGAAGCTCTGACTGTATGAAGAGCAGGCAGCCGGAGCGGGTCCGAAAGTCATGATGTATCGATCCCGGCAAGGCGATATGCCAATCGCCGGCGCCCATCTGCTGTTCGCCGACCAGGACGTCACCTTCGAGCACCAGACATTCTTCGACCTGCGCGTGGCCATGATTGGGAACCGTTGTGCCCGGTTCCATACGGATCAGATAGCTCATACGCCCGCTGACTTGATCCTGCCGAAGCATCTTGCGCGTGACGCCTTGGGCGATGGCCACCCAGTTACCCTCCCTGGCGCGCAAAGTGATCGTGCCGCTCGGGGGCGCCGCTTTGATGCGGCCGAGAATCCGCTCGCGCATCGAGGCACGCTCAGTCGTAGAAAGCTCCGCCGGGGCGACTGCACTTGCAAGCGCAACGACACTCTCCGAGTCGAGCGCCGGGGATTCGAGCTCGTTGCGTTTCATAGGCTGTCCTTTTCCTCCAGTGCTTCACGCAACCCCATCAGGGTGCGGCGCAGACAGGATTTCACGGTTCCCAGGGGCAACCCTGTCACCTCCGCGATCTCGGCGTGACTCAGATCTCTGAAGAACGCCAACCCAACAATCCGCCGACGATCCGGCGGAAGCGTCTTCAGGGCTGCGTGGACTGCGCTGCCAGTCTGAAAAACATTCAATATTTCCTCGGGGAGGCCGTCATCCGCACTCGGCCGGCCGTCCTCGCCAAGCGGCTCTTCCGCCAACAATCGCTCTCGGTGGTTGCGGCGGCGGAGGCAATCGAGCGCGCGACTTCGTGCAATCGTCAGCAACCATGCCATGGCACTGCCGCGCGAAGCACTGAAACGGTGAGCTCCCTGCCAAACCTGTGTGTAAACGTCGCACGTCACCTCTTCGGCATCCTCCGGTGTTCTCACAATTGCCCGCACGAGTGCGTGAACCTTACCGACGGTTGCATCGTACAGCTCGGCTAGCGCGGTGCTATCGCCTTCCCCTATCGCAACCATCAGTTTTTCGAGCTCGTCGCGTGGCCCGTCACCCAATAGCGCATGGGGATCCGCGGGGGCGGCGGGAGTGAGGCTTGGATCGGTCATTGATTGGGCAGTCTTCTGCTCGACCGTGAACTGCACGATACGCTTCGGAGCATGCCACGACTGCAAGTCGGACTGCCAGCGTCCGGACCGGTTCCGCCTCTTTTCGCGCGCATTCAGCAATCGGTGCTCCTCCATCTCGAATGCTTTACGCCTCGAAACGGGTACTGGATGCAACACGGGGCTGGATTCGGTTCCCGGCATTTCACACCGCGCTGACGCGCTGCAGCAACCACCACGTCGCAACACAGGCGACGCCTGCGGATACGCCGGGCATCAGCCATCTTTGATAGAACACTCTATGCCTGAGTACCGCCAATACCGGCAAAGTGGCACCGACGACAACCAGCTGGCCGCACTCGACACCGAGATTGAAACCGGCCAGGGGAACAGCGATCCCGCCGCGGGAGAGACCGATCTCCTGGAGCGCATTGGCGAAGCCGAACCCGTGAATGAGACCGAATCCGAATGCCATGCGCGCGCCGTGGGCCGCGAACCCAGGCACGAGGTTCGCGATCCCCGCGAGCACTACGGTGACCGCAATCGCGGCCTCGATCGGCACCACCGGTGGCGTGAAAATCCCAAGGGCAGCGAGGGAGAGAGTGATTGAATGCGCCAGGGTGAATGCGGTGACAACACCCAGGGCCCGGATCGCGATAGCCCGTGGAGCGGGCGCACCGACCCAGACGGATCCCCGTTGCTGCAGCACTGCGGGAAGCAGCAACAGGATCAGGAAAGCCAAATGGTCGTAACCCAACCAGATGTGCCACATCCCTTGACCGACGAACTCGGCGAAGCGATCCCAAGCAGAGGTATCGTCGCGCCATTCGCGTCGCTCGGCGTCGAGGACGGCCGCAATGGACTTTGCGCCGTTCCCGCGTGCGTGGATGGCGAGCAGAGCTCGATGTGATCGGTCGCGATCAAACAGGAGGCCGTAGGCGAGCGACCATTTCCCATCGTTCGGACAGTTGATCGCGAAATTAAGAGAAACATGAACGGTGTCGGCATGTGATTCGAGCGCTAACGGCCGCGAACGCAGGCTGCACGGTGCCGCGCCACGGCGCACGACCACGCCGCCAACAATCCAACTCACAATGCGTGTTTCTTGCGCGCGTACTTCTCCCCAAGTGATTTTCCCGTTGCCGTCCGCATCGAGCCCCAATACGTCATTCACGTCACGAAGTGGCAGGTCCACGCGCAATTCAGGGTTTGCACCCGAGCCTTCGAGGCTGAGGTAGGCAGTGCTCACTGAATGCGCGGACACCTGGCTCGATGTGAGCACCCAAAGGCCACCGATGATTGTCAAAAGACGCGAAAACCGGTTGCGGGGACTCATGGATTTGCCTTTGCGCACTCGAGAAGTCGGTCCAGCGTCCGATCCTGATAACCTGTCTCGTGCTGCCAAGTGCGATAATCATCCAGGGCGCTGCGATCGTGCACGGCGCAGGCAGCCTCGAGAAGGATTCGGACATCCCACGGTTCTCGCTGCGTCCTGAAGTTGTCGCGCGCTGCCGCGAGCGCAGCCGGCGCATCGCCGCGCGCTTGCAGCCGGAAGCGGGCTGAGTCTCGCAGATGTACGATCTCGCCCCGAGCCTCCGCCTCCGAATAGCGTGCCTCGAGCTCGCGAGCCGCGGTGTTGTCGGCCCCTCGCTGAGCTGCAATGACGGCCAGGCGCAAGAGCGCAGCGTCGCTTCGAGGCCCAGAATCCAGGACGCGCGCCGCGAGAGACAATTGGTGCCGGTCAATGTAGGCATCCGCCAGAGCGAGTCGGGCATACTGATCGTCAGGATCGGACTGCACGGCTTCCTCCAACCAGTGGATCGCCGCCGGATCGCCCAGTCGGGTTGCTTGATCCCCCAGGGCGGTGAGAATCCAACTGCGAACCTCGGATGTGCCACCCGCCAGACCTGCTTCGCGCGTGAGCATTGCGTAACCGCGCTCGAGATCGCCCGTCATCCCGATGACTTGCGCCAGGCACACGGCGCCCAGCGAGGTCGCCCGCAAAAGCGCGGTGCAGTCGCGCCGAGCGTCGGCGAAGCGCCCTTGCGCGAGATTCATTTGAGCGCGCATCAGTCTTGCCTGGGCATCGGCGGGCGCCTTGGCCAGGACTTCATCGAGCACCCTGCGTGCCGCGTCGTAGTCGTGGCGATGCTGCAGAATGTCGGCCCATTGCACATCGAGCGCCAGCGGCCGATTCGGCCGCGACAGAAAATTCACAATGACGGCCTCCGCCTGGCCGAAGTAACGCGGGTCCGCGAGCCGGCGACCCGCTGCCAATTGCTCAGACACGAGTGCCTGCGCGGTTGCAGCATCCTCAGGGCGCGCTCGATATGCTCGCTCTGCAAGCGCCAACGCGGTGTCCACACCGCGGGCCGGCACATCCAACAGAACAGTTGAGTCGTCCGTGGGCCGCCACGGGGTCGCGCTGGACGGAGCCATCCAGAAACCAATCATCAACAACAGGAGGTGCGCGGTGTATCCAACACCGCGCATCTCCGGTCCCTTACTGCACGAGTGCAGTGAACGCATCGGGATTTCCATCCGCGTCGGGTTGGAACGTCAATCCCGAAACCGCGAGCGGCGCGGCGTTGGGATCAGCCTGAAATGCGGTATCCGCGTACTGAGTGAATCCCGCATAGACTGGATTCACCGTCAGCCGAAATCCGCTGCTGACGACATGCCCCAGGGCGTCGCGCACTACAATCGTCACCTCCGTGCTGCCGGTCTGATCGCTGGCCGGTACCAATGTGAGGGACCGACTGCTTCCTGTACCGCTCAGCATCACGTTGCCGGGCGGCACCAGGTTCTCGTCCTTGACGGCCGCACTGAATTGAAGATCTGTCGTGGCTGACGTCACCGCCACCGGAATGGGCCCGATCGTGGTGTCCTGATTGGCGACCTGGTCCATCAGGGCACCAATTCGTGGAGCACTGTCCTGCGATCCGGACCCGCCGCAGCCCGAGACGATTGCGGCGATCCCCACAATGGCGATTGCCGATTGCCATGCGTTTTTATCTGATAAGCGCATCATGCTCGCTCCTTCACTTGCTGCCTGCGAGCGGAGCCCGCAAGTATGGGAACGAGACGTCGAAGTCGGCCGCGCTCACGGGCGCTCCGTCGGTAAACGCTACATTGCCCACAGGTGCGTCGCTCGGCTTGCACAGCTTGAGATCCGTCTGCTGCCCGTTGACGGGAATCGGATAGCACAGCCGGCCCATCAAGACTCTCAACGCAAGGTCGACCACGTCATCGCCCGGCCGGCGGCCATTTGGGAAGCCCGCAAGATCATTGCCCGCCACGCCGAACGTGCTTTGTTGAGCCGCCGCGGTAGCCGGAATAGTGGTGTTGAGTCGCAACATTTCCGAGGGTGTCACCTTTGCAAGCTGGTTGACGCCCGGGAAGCCGGTCAGAAAGGCGGTTACCAGATCCGTACGTGGAAAATTGCCGGGTGCCAGATTGGGTATCTGAGCTCCGAGCGTCTGGTTGACCGGAGCGCGAAACAACACGTCCAGAATCGCGGGGAATGACGGATTGGTCACATAGGTCGCAAACTGACCGTCGTCCTTGGGCTCCGAAGAGTTGAAGCGATCCTTGTCCGGTATGCCGATCACGAGCTCATTGACGAGCGGGTTCGACAGGCGTGACACCTGCGTCCAGGGACCGCCGCTCACCTCGGGCTTCGTAAACGTCGCTCGGGGATTCAGGATCCGCGCCTGGCGAAGGGAGGCCGACGTCCAGGCACCGATCACGCCGTTGCCGTTGCCGGTCACGCAACTCTTCGGCAGCTCGAGCGCCAGGGTCGTGACGTTTTTGTCGCCGATCTCGTTGTTGTTCGGATTCTGGGTAATGCCGCCCGGAAAGCCCTTGCCATCGCCGGCGCCGGGGGCGCTATCGCCCTCGATGGGGACGAAGTTCACGAGGTCGAATACGTGTCCGAGGCCGACAACGAACCCCTCCTTGCGTTGGCCCACGAAGACGCGTCCGGGCTGGCCGCAACCCGGGATATTGATATCGCGGATGAACTGCTTCGCGTACGTGTCGTAGCCGCCGAGGCTGCCGAAGGTCTTCACCCCAACGAAGTCGAAGGGCTTGCCGAACGTAGAGGCGCCTGTCGCCATGTCGGTCACAGGGCTTGCCGTGCCGCTGCGGCGGTTACCCCGCACGAGTGTCAATGTATAACTTTCCTTGAAGTTCAGATTCGACGAGTCCGTTGCGCTGATGGGGCCCACATTCTTCAGCGGGATGGCAACGGCCTGATTGGCGCCGCCGACATTCACAGTGAGGCCATTGTTGTTGTTGGCGAGCTTGTTGGAAAAGCGGAACTGGAAGGTCAGGTCTTCGCGCGCATCCCCGTCATTATCGATGTGGATTTCGTACAGTGCGGACGAGTCGAGGGCGAAATAGTTCGGACCGCCATACGGATCCTGCAGCGGAATGTAGTTCGCGAGGATCGTGACGTAACCGTCGCGGCCCGGCTCGTAACTGTTGAAGAGGTACACATCGGTCGAATCGACCGCCGGCATTCGCGTGATGTTGGGTGCTTCACGGTGACTGGAAGCGAGGACGATGGCGGGAATCGAGGCTACCAATGCGGTAGCCACCCCCTTGGCAATGTAGTTCATTGAGGACTCCTGTGGCTGAGGCGGTACCGCGAGATTGCGGCAGCATCGACTCCCTTTACGCGGCAGGAGTCGGTTCGGATGCAGCGCCGACCCCGATTTCGCTCGCGGCCCCCGTACTGCATCCAGTCGCCGGATCCGCGCGTAGAGGGCACTGAATCCGCAAGGATGGTGCTGGCCGGTCCTCGCCGGCATGCACGCCTCACGGGTACTTTGTTCCCTCTTTAAACACTCGAATTCAGGAGTCTGAGTCATGTCCGCCAATCGTTTCCTCGCTGCCGCAGTGGTCATCGCTTTAGGGTTCGGCACCGCATGCGCCTCAGCGGATGTCATCGTCGGTGGCAGTGCGATGTTTCCGCAGAAGAACATCGTTGAGAATGCGGTCAATTCACAGGATCACACGACACTGGTCGCTGCGGTCAAGGCCGCCGGCCTCGTCGACACCCTTCAAGGCAAGGGGCCGTTCACGGTGTTTGCGCCGGTCAATGCAGCGTTCGCCGCGCTTCCAGCGGGAACGGTCGACACACTGCTAAAGCCGGAGAGCAAGAGCACCCTGACCAAGGTTCTGACCTACCATGTGGTCCCGGGCCGATACACGTCGGCGGACCTCGAAAGGTTGATTCGCAAAGGCAACGGAACCGCGACACTGAAAACAGTCAGCGGCGGTTCGTTGACGCTCATGAGGAACGGCGACCGCAACATCACGGTGCAGGACGAGACTGGGGCCGTGGCGGATATCACCATCTATGATGTGCTGCAGTCCAACGGGGTCATTTTCTCTGTCGACCGCGTTCTGATGCCGAAATAGCAGGGACTGAATGAATGGGGACAGGCGCCGCCGAGATTCGTCGGCGACGCCGATCCCGCTAGCTCCCTGCCGTTCACCGATAGGCATCCCTAACCATGACTCCGCTCGACTCCAGCCGCGTGATCCACCCGGTAACCGTGCGCCTCACTCATTGGCTGAATGCGCTGGCGACGCTGGTCTTGTTGACATCGGGGTTGCAGATCCACAACGCCTATCCGGTTCTGCCCTTTGAATTTCCGCAGTGGTGCACGCTTGGAGGATGGCTGGGCGGAGCTCTGCTGTGGCACTTCGCCGCGATGTGGCTCCTGATGATGAACGGTGCCCTCTATCTGATCTACGGAATCGTAACGGGCCGACTGCGCCGGAGGCTGGCCTCTGCGTCACTGCGTGGCCTGATCTGCGAGCTCGCGGCCGCCGCGCACCTTCGCCTGGAGCACTCGGACTCCTCCAACTACAATTCTGTCCAGAAAGTGTCGTATATGGCGGTCATCGGTTTGCTGATGATGGCCGTCATGAGTGGCTTTGCGGTGTGGAAACCCATTCAACTGGATTGGCTGGCGGCGCTCCTTGGCGGGTTTCAAGGCTCGCGCATCGTGCATTTCACCGCTATGTCGGCAATCCTCGTGTTTCTGTCGGTGCACCTCGTCATGTCCGTGATCGTGCCGAGGACTCTCCTGGCCATGGTTCGCGGCCACTAGGCCTGTCGCAATGAGCACCCTACCCCCGGTATTACCGCCTTCAGATAGACCCCTCCTGGTCAGGGAGGCGGTCCACCTGCTCGATAACCCCTCACGGCGCAGACTGCTTCGAGGTGCGTTTACTGTCGGATCGCTGGCTCTTTTGACCGGATGTGACATCACTGATGGACGCTCCGCGGAGCATGCATTGCGACACATGTCGACATTCAACGACCGCATTCAGTCTCTGTTGTTCCAGCCTCACAAACTTGCCCGGGAATACTCTCGGAGCAAGATCACCAAACCCTTCCCGTTCAACGCCTTCTATCCGCAGAGCGAGGCGCCTGTGGTCGATGCCGGCGATTTCGAGCTCCACGTCGGCGGCCTGGTGCATGACAAGCGTGCATGGACACTGGAGCGTCTTTACGCGCTGCCCCAGGAAACTCAGATTACGCGCCATGTCTGCGTGGAAGGATGGAGCGCGATTGGTGAGTGGAGCGGGGTGCGGTTCTCGCACTTCCTGCGCTGCATCGGCGCCGATCTCACTGCCAGGTATGTGGGATTTCAGTGCGCGGATGGCTATTCCACCAGCATCGACATGCCGACCGCGTTGCATCCGCAGACGCAACTGACCTTTCGGTTTGGGGCCGAGGTTCTACCCGTACGTTACGGATTCCCACTGAAGCTGCGCATGCCGACCAAACTCGGATACAAAAATCCGAAGCACATAACAGAGCTGTTTGTCGCGAACGAAAATCCGGGTGGATTCTGGGAGAAGTACGGTTACAACTGGTTCGGAGGGATTTGACTGCCGAGGTCCAGGCTGCTCCGCGAGACCGTCGCTCCCGCGCTAAGGTGACTCATCGTTGGTACTTGCGGCCTCATCGGGTGACACCCAGATTTCATGTGCATCGAGTTGCAGCCGGGCCATTGCTTCGAGTGCGTCGAGCTGGGCGAGTGCTGCCGCCATATCCGCCTCCAGTGCCTGACGCCGTGCTAGCAGCAACTCGGTAACGGTGAATTCGCCAAGCGAATACCCCTTGGCCACCGCCGCGGCGCTGCTGCGACTTCGTTCCGCAACCTGCTGCAATTGCCGCCACTGAGCATTCGTTGAACGCATCATCAGCGTTGCGCGGCGGGCGTCGGCTTCAACCTTGAGGTGGACGTCCTTGGCTTTCCGGCCCGCGACACTTGCCTCGGCGAGCGAGGCGGAGTAGGCCGCACTACGAGCTGGACCGCCGAGTGGCACGCTGATCGTCAGGCCAACTACGCGGCGATTGCCGTCGAAGTTGTGACTATATCTGACGCCTACGGTCGGGTCCGGCAAACGGTCGCGGCCTACGCGCTGAGCCGTCAATACCGCTTGCTCGCGCTGGCCCTCGGCCAGGAGAATCTCGTGGTTGTCGGCGAGGATGCGTCCGATCCAGTCGTCATCGGGTCCTGGCAGAACCTCCGGCGTATCGATTTGCACGGTATCGGGAAGCAGCAGATCGGGAAATGATCGCCGTAAACTCAGAGCGGCTTCCTGTCGCTGCTGTTCCGCCGCGACTACCGAGGCGGCCTGCCGATCGACCTCGGCCCGTGCCAGCTCTTCCTCGAGCGCCGGGGCATCCCCGGCCCGGACGCGTGAGTTGACTGTGCCCAGTTGCTGTTCCACGAGTTTGGCTTGTTCCTGCAATACAGCGAGAGTCCGCCCCGCACGCAGCCACTCAAACCAACCGGACAGAAGCGCGCGGCTACCCTCGTGCCAGTGGTCCGCAAAAGCATATTCGCCGACAGTCACGGACTGATTTCCGATGGCTCGGTCCAGTTGTCCCTTGCCCCACAGGCGCAGGCTGCGCGAGATCTCGTAGGTCTGTTCGTTGTAAGGGACTCCCTGTGGATCGGTGCGGCGCTGGCCGGTCGCACCGAGCGTCCATTCATAACTACCGGCGCGCAGTTGGCGCCGCCGCGCGCCCGCGACATCCAATTGATCGCGCGAGGCGGCGATCTGTGGCGAGCTCTGCAGCGCATGCCGCACCTGTGTCTCAGAAGGCAGAACCTGCAGATAGCGCGCGACCGACAGGTCCGGAAGGAGCACGAGTACGCAGCAGGTCAGTCGCGGGAACCTCACGTGAATCTCCCGAATCCGGTGATGGCCACGGTCCACCAGGCCATTTCGGGCGTGGTGAAGCTGTCCCGGAGACTTTCCAGCAGTTGCTCGACATGCTCGCCGCGCATCAGCAGCTCCACGAGCCGTCGGCGGGAGCGACCGCGAACCTGCTCCATGCTCGAGCGCAAGCGAGCTCCGGCGCCGAGGCCTTCGGCGTGCACGACCGAGAAGCCGCTGACCCACTCGGGATGTTCCGCCAGATGATCCAACACTTCCTCTTCGAGATCCGCCGGTAACGCGAGTGTCAGCAGGCAGTCGTATGGACCGGTCACGATGGACTCCTCAGGCCAAACCGATGAAACAGGCTCGGCAGCAAGGCCAATGTGAGCAAGGTTGAGCTCACCAGCCCGCCGATGACCACGATCGCGAGGGGTCGTTGGATCTCGGAGCCCGGGCCAGTCGCGAACAACACCGGAATCAGCCCCATGGCCGTAATGCTTGCGGTCATCAGAACGGGGCGTAACCGCCGCCGTGCGCCACTGAGCACCACCGCGTGCAAGTCTGTCGACTTTGCGCTCAACTGGTTGAAATGTGTGACCATGACCAGGCCATTGAGCACCGCGATGCCCATGAGCGCGATGAATCCCACCGAGGCTGGCACGGACAGGTATTCGCCGCTGATCGCGAGCGCGAAAACACCGCCGATCAATGCGAACGGAATGTTGGCAAACACGAGTGCGGCCTGGCGTACGGTTCCCAGCGTCGCGAACAGGATCAGGAAGATCAGCCCAAGCGAGGCCGGAACAACTACGGCCAGCCGCGCGGCCGTGCGGCGCTGATTCTCGAACTGGCCGCCCCAGGCGAGCTGGTATCCCGAGGGCAACTTGACTGAGCTTGCGACGCGGCGTTGGGCCTCGGCGACGAATCCGACCAGATCACGACCCCGCACATTGGCTCGAACGACTGACATTCGCATCGAGTTTTCCCGGTCCACCTTCAAAGGGCCCTCGCGCACGATGAGTCGCGCCACCTGCTCGAGTGGAACAGGTGGCTTGTCCTGCAGAGGCAGTCGAACCTGTTGGAATACATCGGCAGACATCTGCAGCGGTGCGTCGCCCCGCATCAATAGCGGCAACCGGCGACCTTCCTCGAGAACCACTCCGACACTGCGACCCTCGATGAGCGTGCGCAGATCTCCCTGGATGGCCTCCACACTCAACCCCGCGCGTCCCGCGGCCAGGCGGTCGATCTCGACCTGCAGGTATTGCACTCCCTGGTTGGCCACCGCGACCACATCCTGGCTGCCTGGAATTCCTCTCAAACTGACGGCGATCTGTTGGGCGAGGGAATCGAGCTGCTGCAGATCGGGTCCGAAGATCTTGACGGCCAAATCACCGCGCACGCCGGAGATCATCTCCGCTACGCGCATATCGATCGGTTGCGTGAAACTGAAGTTGATGCCGGCGTACTCCGAACCGACCCGCCTGACCTGATCGATGATCCAGTCCTTGTCCGGCACGCGCCATTGGTCTCGTGGTTTGAGCGCGAGAAAAGTATCTGTCTCGTTTACGCCCATTGGATCGAGCCCGAGCTCGTCCGCGCCCACCCGCGAGACGATCTGGGACACCTCGGGCACGGTCGCCAGAATGCGCCTTTGTATCGCCCGGTCGGTCTCGCTCGAACGCACGAGGTTCACGGAAGGTACTTTTTCGAGCTGTAGAACGAGGTCACCTTCATCCATGGTGGGCAGAAAGGACTTGCCCGTGAACATGAACAGCACGACGGCCAATGCGAGGCAGGCAAGGGCAATGGGATACACGATGCGCTCGTGTCGTAGAGTCCAGGTTAGCAGCCGCGAATAGCGCTCCTCGGTCCAGCGTACGTAGCGTGGGGTGGGAGGATGCACGTGAGCCAGGATAAAGGACGCCAGGACGGGGATGATCGTAAGCGATAAAACCAGCGAGGCGCCGAGTGCAAACACAATCGTCAGCGCCACCGGCGCGAACAGCTTCCCTTCGAGGCCTTGCAACGACAGCAGCGGCAAGAACACGATGATGATGATCGCGATGCCGGATACGACCGGGAGCGCGACTTCCTGAGTACAGCGGAAGATGGCGTGCCGCCGTGATCCTCCCTCCTTCATCAACTGCGATTCGCGCGCTTCGATGTTCTCAACGACCACGACCGCGGCATCCACCAGCAATCCTATCGCGATCGCCAGGCCACCCAACGACATGAGGTTTGCCGACAGGCCATACAGGCTCATGGCCAAGAAGGTTGCAAGCGCCGACAATGGCAGGATGATTGCCACGACGAGCGCGGCCCGTAACTGCCCGAGAAACAGGAAGAGGAGCACCAGTACGAGAATGCTGGCTTCCTCCAAGGACTTTGTTACGGTGTGGACGGCGCGCTCGATGAGCTGACTGCGATCGTAGAAGGGAACGACCTTTGCGCCCCGGGGCAGTGTCTGTTGGATCTGCGCAAGTCGCGCGCGTACCTGCTGGACGACTTCGCGGGCATTCGCGCCTTTCAGGCCGACAACGAGCCCTTCAACCGCTTCCCCCGCGCCATTCTTGTTGACCAGACCGTAGCGTGTCAGTGCGCCCACCCGCACGGTCGCGACATCGCCAACACGGACCGGAATAGAGTCTCGCGTCGCCACGACAATCGCACGAACATCGTCCAGCGTGCGTATGCTGCCCTCGCTTCGGACGAGCAGTGCTTCTTCGTTCTGGGAGAGCCGGCCGGCACCATCATTGCGGTTGTTGCTTTCCAGAGTTCTCTGCAAATCCGCAATCGATAGCCCGCGCGCCGACAGCGCGACCACGTCGGCAACCACCTCGAAACTCTTGACAAATCCGCCCAATGAGTTGACATCCGCGACGCCGGGAATGCTTCGGAGCTGCGGTCGGATGCTCCAGTCGAGCAGAGTACGCTTCTCGGTCAGGGTGAACGGTCCCTCCACCGTGAACATGAACATGTCGCTCAACGGTGTGGAGATCGGAGCGAGTCCGCCAGTGACGCTCGAGGGTAGGTTCGGGAGAACGCCCGCAAGGCGCTCAGTAACCTGTTGACGGGCCCAGTAAATGTCAGTGCCATCGTCGAAGTCGATGGTCACGTCGGCAATTGCGTACTTGGACTTGGAACGCAGCAGTGTCTGACGCGGGATGCCGAGCAGCTCTTGCTCGATCGGTGCGGTGATGCGCGCCTCGACTTCCTCGGGAGTCATGCCAGGCGCTTTCATGATGATCTTGACCTGTGTGCTCGAGATATCCGGAAAGGCATCGATGGGCAGCCTGCTGAGCGCCAGAATTCCCGCGATCACGAGGAGCCCGGTGAGGACCAGCATCAGCAGGCGCTGCGACAGCGCAAATGCGATGGTTCTCGACAACATTATTGCGCGCCTGCGGACGCTGGCTGAACACCCAGACCCAACCACACACCCTTCAACGCGATGAGCCCGCCGCTGGCGACGCGAGCGCCGGGCTCGACGCCTTGCACGAGCAGCACTTCATCTCCCCGCCGCCGCGCGACCCTCACTGGCGTTGGCTGGAAGTTGCCTGCCCGCTGTACGAATATGAAGTCGCCGTTGCCATTTCGTATGAGTGCGCTCGCCGGGACACTCACCAGACGGGCATCCCTGATTGAAGGTTGCACCCAAGCTTGTATGTATTGATTGGGTATCACGCAGGGGAGGTCCTCCGACATTTGCGCCCGAATGGTCAGAGTTTGACTCGCGGTATGGAGCTGGCTTCCGACGGCGATAACATGTCCGTCGTTGGAGCAGCCTTCCACCCGAACGAGATCGCCGATTCGGATATCCGTGGCCTGGGCTCGGGTCGCTTCGAGCTCGAGCCACCACGTGCCTGCCGCTGCGAGCTTGAACAGTGTGGTCCCCGCTTCGATATGCTGGCCAATTTGCGCCGGCTGCTCGAGCACTACCCCGTTGTTAGCCGACCGCAGCGTAAGCCACGCCGAAATCGAGTCGGGTTTAAGGGAGTCGATCTCCGTGTCCGTGTAGCCCGCGAGCCGCAGCAGCCGGCGTTGTTCCCGTTGGGTGGCATCCGCTATGTCACGCTGTGCTCGAGTTTCCCGGAGCCTGGCCTCAGCGATGATCCCCTCACGCAAGAGAGTTTCGTCGCGCGTGAGCCGATCCGACGCCATTGCGGCGCTGGATCTTGCCTGAAGGTAGTTGCGCTGCATCGAGAGGACATCGGCACTGTAGATGCGCGCCAGTTGGTCTCCCCTTCGGATGGTTTCTCCAATGTGCGCATATACGCGCTCTACCTGTCCGGAGACCGCACTGACAACGACGCCGCTCTCATCGGGCGGTACTGTCACATTGCCTGTCAGCCGTAAGCCGGATGTGGCGAGTGATGCCTCGGTATCGTGAGCCGCACGCGCTTCTTCCACTTTGATACCCGCAGCCCGGGCTTGAATTTCGGAGAGTCGTATGACAGCCGCGGGAGGGTTCGCCGAGATCGCATCAGTCGAGCGAGCGCCGGCCAAGGCGGCCACCACGAGCGCGTAAACCTGCAGCAATCGCAACCCATGGCGGCTCATTTGCAATCCTCGTACTTCGAGACGATCGCAAGCCTAGGTAGAAGTTCTTAAGGACTTCTTAAGCTCCCCCGAGTATGGTCTGATGTGTACAGACAGTTGACAGGTGAGCGATGCGGGTTCTGCTCGTTGAAGATGACGCCCTACTGGGTTCAGCGGTGCGCACCGGCCTGCGGCAACAGGGTCATTCGGTCGACTGGGTCCGGGATGGTGTCCAAGCGGAAGAGGCGGCACTGCTGGGAGGCTACGGTGCCGTGCTACTGGATCTGGGCTTGCCGCGGCAGGGCGGGATGCAGGTGCTGCGAAACCTGCGCAAGCAGGGCTTCGATGAGCCCGTGCTCATCATTACAGCGCGCGATCAGATTCCAGATCGCATCGTCGGGCTCGATGCCGGTGCCGATGATTTCATACTCAAACCCTTCGATATGGGCGAGCTGGGTGCGCGGCTGCGTGCGGCTACGCGCAGGTATAACGGACGATCTCAACCCAACATAACGTACGGGCAGCTGGTTGTGGATCCCGCGCTGCGCGAAGTAACACTCGCTGGCAAGCCGGTGACTTTGACGGTGCGCGAGTTTGCCCTGTTGGCACATTTGCTGGCACACCGGGGTCGGCTACAGACGCGCGAGCAACTGCAGGAGGCACTCTATAGCTGGGATCAGGACATAGAAAGCAACGCGGTCGAAGTGCATATCCACCATTTGCGGCGCAAGCTCGGGCGGGAGTTGATCAGGACGGTACACGGAGAGGGCTATATCGTGCCCGCGGAACCCGCTCGTCAGAATTCAGCCGGCGCAGGCTGAGAGCTCGAATGCTGTCGCGCCGTGATCGAAATGCGACGGAGCCGTCATGGTCGCTGCGCACGCGGCTGTTGGTCCTGTTGCTGTCAATGACAGTGGGTCTGTGGGTGCTGAGCGCCGTGCTGTTCTATTTGGAGGCGCAGGACGAGGGGAGCCAGTTGTTCGACCGGTCGCTGAGTGAGTCCGGCGCGTTACTCTTGCGGCTGGCCGAACATGAGATCGAAGAGCACGGCCCGGCCCTGGCTAATGACCTGCTACGCTCCGAGACACATACCTCGGCGTCTGAGTTGCGCTTTCAAATCTGGACGCAGGATCTGCACCAGGGGCCTGCTGAGGCCCGTGCCATTGATCGACCTTTCATGCCGCGCGACGCGGCTGGATTCGGATGGGCCGAGCTGAATGGTGCGCGGTGGCGCGTCTACGCGGGGTGGAATCCTCAACATACCCTGCAAGTCCAGATTGCAGAGCCGCTGAGGCGACGCAAGGAGCTTTCCTCCTGGACCTATGTTCATCTGACGCTCCTGGCTGGATTGTTGCTACCAGTCTCCATGCTGTTGATCTGGTGGATCTTGACTCGCAGCATCGACCCTCTGCGCCGTTCCGCGATCGCGGTGGCGGAGCGCTCCCCGGATGACCTGCGTCCGGTGGGATCCGCGGATGCGCCTGAGGAAGTTGCGCCGTTGCTCAACGCGCTCGATCGTCTTCTCGGGAGAGTTCGGGAGGTAATGAGCCGTGAGCGTCGTTTCACAGCGGATGCCGCGCATGAGCTGCGCTCACCTCTGGCCGCGGTTCGTGTGAATGCGCAGGTGCTCTGCGCCGCTCGCGATGAGCGAGAGCGCGAGGAAGTCAGTGCGAATCTGCTGGCCAGCGTCGATCGCGGCAGCCGGCTGATCGACCAATTGCTCATGCTGGCCCGTGTCGATTCGCGCAATTCAGCACAGTTGCCGCACATGGCAGTGAGGCTGGATGAGCTGGTTGCAGCCGAATGCGCGGCGCAGCAGTCGAGCGCGGCGCAGAAGGGGATATTCTTATCCCACAGCGTAACGCCAGTGGAGGTGACCGGTGATGAGGATCTACTGGCGATCCTGTTACGCAACCTGATCGACAATGCGATCCGATATTCGCCCCACAGGTCCCGTGTTCAGGTCAGCTGCACGGTTCATGAGGGTACCGCGGAATTAATCGTGAGCGACAATGGGTCCGGCATTGCTCCAGAGGACCGCGAGCGGATTTTTGAGCGCTTCTATCGCGTGGTAGGAAACGACTCCACCGGAAGCGGGCTCGGGCTGTCGATTGTCAGGTCGATCACGCAGTTGCATGGCGGAACCGCGCAGGCGCTGTCAGGTCCGGGTGGAGCGGGTACTTCCATTACGGTTCGCCTGCCGCTTCGCGGGTCGTAGCGAACGGTTCATATCCGGCGCGTGACATGAGAGTGGCCCGGGTCGACCGCGGCGGGCGGATCGCGGCGCAGTAGATGGGATGACGGACATTCAAGGACCGGAATTGGGGCGGTGCCGCCCGCTCGCCCTCGCCTAGGAACAAATATCCCTGCTCCCGCAGGGCACCGCAGAAGAGGCTCACCACGCGATGTTGAGTTGCGTCTCGCATGAACATGAGCATGTTCCGGCAGGCAATCAGGTGCATGCCGGCAAGCGGCTGGTCGTGCTGCTGAGCGGCGATCACGGTGGCAAAGCGCGTCAATCAGGGTGAGAAAAGATCTGGTGAAGTTTCCCGTCGTGCCCAAGAGCGCATAGGCGGGTGAAGGAGTGGCGGTGAGGTTCCCGGGCGTAGCCCGGGAACCTCACCGCTCGCCGGGTGACGAGCCGACCCCTTGCCGGGATCGGCTCGTCGGTGATCGCGGCCGATCGGGGATGAAGGCAGGTTCTCCTACCAAGAGATCCGACTTCGTGCCAGGCCGACACATCAACGATCACCAAACCAGGATATATATGAAATCCAGATTGACGCATACCGTGCAGGAGGCCGCGGCGAAAGCCGCGATCAGCCTCTCAACGGCGTATCGCCTCGAACACGATCCCCGACTGCCCTCTCAAAAAGCCCTCCCGCGCACGCGACGCCGGCCCGATCCGCTCGCGGATATCTTCGAGCCGGAAGTCGTTCCGATGCTCGTAGCCGCTCCAGGCTTGCGGGCCGTCGCCGTCTTCGAGGAGCTGCAACGTCGCCATCCGGATCTGTCCCCGGGTATTCGGCGTACGTTGGAACGACGCATCAGCGCCTGGCGCGCTCAGCATGGCCCAGAGCAGGAGGTCATGTTCCGTCAGGTCCATCAACCCGGCCAGATGGGATTGTCTGATTTTACCGAGATGGGTGATCTGGGGGTGCGGGTGGCCGGGCAACCCCTGGATCACCGCCTCTATCACTTCCGACTGGTGTACTCCGGTTTCGAACATGCCCACGTGATCCTCGGCGGCGAGAGCTACGTGGCCCTCGCCGAGGGACTGCAAAATGCGCTCTGGGCGTTGGGCGGCGCACCACGCGAGCATCGCAGCGACAGTCTGTCGGCGGCGTTCCACAATCTGGATCGGGATGCGCGCGCGGATCTGACCACCCGCTACGATGCACTGTGTGCTCACTATGGGATGGAGCCGACTCGCAACAACCG